>Ga0190283_1000577_pt1 | contig 18772 bp, 19 predicted proteins | sample 48691801_MG_FD_161669 | JGI IMG/M metagenome (GOLD analysis project Ga0190283, IMG submission 161669) | Hydrothermal vent microbial mat bacterial communities from Southern Trench, Guaymas Basin, Mexico - 4869-18-0-1_MG | ecosystem: Environmental > Aquatic > Marine > Hydrothermal vents >...
CAGCAGGCCAAGGATATCCCAATGCTGATTAAGCAGTACGGCCTTGATGATCCTTTTTATACTCAGTATTTCCGGTGGATAAAGGAAATTGCATCAGGAAACCTGGGCTGGTCCCTGGTTGCAGCAAGACCCGTCACCGAGGCGTTTCGGATGTATTTCCCTGTGACACTGGAACTGAACCTGTTTGCCACGCCCCTTGTCCTGCTGGTGGGAATATGGCTGGGAACCCTTGCCGGTATTCACCGGAATACATGGATTGATCACCTTGCACGGATTTTTTCCGTAATTGGCTGGTCCCTGCCCACATTCCTGTTTGCCCTTGTTCTGCTTATGATATTCTATGGCTATTTCCATCTGTTTCCGCCCGGAGTCATCAGCGATCAGCTCAGTATGTTTGTTGTGGACAACCCGGACAAATTCATCCGTTTCACTGGGATGTACAGTATAGATGGCCTTTTGAACGGGATTCCGGAAATATCTCTTGATGCTTTAAAACACCTTGCCATGCCTGTGCTGACCCAGGTGATCGTTGTGATAGCACTGCTCGTGCGGGTGATGCGCTCAGGTATGATCGAAGAAATGTCAAAAGACTATGTTATCACTGCCAAGGCCAAAGGTGCGGACAGGAAAACCATACATATCAGACATGCCAGGAAAAACGCCCTGATACCTGTGATAACCATCGCAGGACAACTGGTGGCCCATTCCATGGAAGGGAGCATTGCAGTTGAAGTCGTGTTCAACCGGCAGGGCATAGGATGGTGGCTTGCAGAATCCGCAATTCAGCTGGATATGCCTGTGCTGATGTGTATATGCCTGTTCATGGGGCTTGTTTATGTTATTATCAACCTGATTGTTGATATTCTTTACGCAATTGTTGATCCGAGGATAAGGCTGAATTAAAATGAGCGAGCATCCCAGGCTGAGAGAACTGAAATTCACACTGCACCGGATTTTCATAAATCCCACGGCAATCATCGGGTTCACCCTGTTGCTCCTGTTTGTCGGGGTTTCGGTGCTTGCGCCTTATATTGCACCGCCAAAATACCCTGACAACCCTTATATAATGCCCCATAAGGGGTTTTCCCCCACTCCGAAGGCCCCGAATGAAAAACATTGGTTTGGGACGACATCAGGCCAGTATGACATTTTTTACGGTGTGGTATGGGGAACAAGAACAGCATTTAAAATCGGGCTGTTCGTGGTCAGTATCGCAGCATTGGTCGGCGTCACATTAGGCACCATTGCGGGATATTACGGGGGGCGCACTGATGAAGTGATCATGCGGCTGACAGATGTTGTTTTTGCCATACCGCTCCTTGTGCTGGTCATGGCCATTGTTGTTGCGTTTGGAAGAGGGCTGGACAATGTTGTTATTGCACTGACAATGGTGGTCTGGCGGAATTATGTGAGGCTCATGCGATCCGGGATACTGACGTTGCGGGACCAGGATTTTGTCCAGGCCGCAAAGATCATGGGAGTGTCTGATCTGAAGATCATGTTCCGGCATATCCTGCCCAACGCCATATATCCTGTTCTGGTCTATGCCAGCATGGAGATAGGCTCCATGGTCGTCACTGCCGCATTCCTGAGCTTCGTGGGCCTGGGTGCGCCCAAAGGATACGCAGACTGGGGACAGATGGTGGCCCTTGCCAGAAATTATATCGTGGGACCTCCTGATGATCCGTTCAAATTCTGGTACACCATTGTCTATCCGGGTGGATGCATTATTTTATTCGTCCTTGCATGGAACCTGATCGGAGATGCCCTGCGCGACGCTTTTGATCCCAAGCTGAGAAGAAGATGAGATTGCAATCACTCGGAGAAATCCGTCATATTCCCGGTCAGCCGGCCTGTAGGGTGGGTGAAGGATTTCGATTTTTTACGCAGTAAAAAACGAAACCGCAACCCACCTTATAAAACTTATAAGGAGCAGCTTATGACATCGGCCCGCCGATGACATTGCACATAAGAAAATCCCGGCCAGCCTGTAGGGTGGGTGAAGGATTTCGATTTTTTACGCAGTAAAAAACGAAACCGCAACCCACCTTATAAACGCACGAACGAAATCATGAACGAAATCATTGAACATATTTGGATTTACAGAGGAGGACAACTCGACAGTCATAAATTCTCGTAACATGCTGAAACTGCTGACACCGATATTTTTACAACAGTATATGCCACTCAGTAATTTCAACGGCTTACAGATTAATTTTCAACTTTTCACTGTCGAGCACAGAAGGAGGATATATCTTATGACTGATATCGTATCTGCCAAAGATGTCACCCTGTATGATCTTGAAAAAAAATTTGATCTCCGCTTAAATGAAGACAGGCAGTTCTTCCCGGAATGGCAGGCAGATTTGCCGGAGACAAATCCGGAAGACAGAAAGTTTCTTGATCTGGCAAAATCAGCTTATATGAATCTGATCAGATATCCCTCCATGCCGGAAAATGCTGTCAAACTTACTGTTCTGTCTCCGCTTCTTCTTATGGCAAATCTTCTGCTGCCGCCGTTTCGTATCAGAACCGAGGCATCTGTGAGCGTGACAAATCCGGATGAAAGTGTCACAATCGAAGGCAGAATTGACATTCTGGTACTGGAACAGAACTTGTGGGTGCTCGTCATCGAATCAAAACGTGCCGAACTTTCAGTCAAGGTGGGACTCGCACAGATACTGTCATACATGCTTGCCGACCCTGCCTCCGGCAAGCCGTGCTTCGGTCTGATAACCAACGGCGGCAGCCATCTGTTTCTGAAACTTGTGCCGGGCGATTCTCCGACTTACGGCATGTCAAAAGTTTTTGATCTGCTTAATCCCGGAAATGATCTGTATCAGGTGCTGACTGTGTTGAAAAACATAAGACAGCTGAACCACGAATAACACGAATAACCGGGGATGGCTGAACCACGATTTGTCAATTTTCAGTCTCGCTTCCGGCATGTTCCGCCCTCGCTCGGCTCGGATTGACAAATCCGGGCCGCCAAAGGCTCAATCCGGCGGGAGACAAGAATGAGCGCAAGCGGTGGAAACTTTACCTGATCAGAAAGCTTTATGAGCGGGGCTATAAGAAGCAGGATGTTATCAACCTTTTTCATTTTATTGACTGGATTATGCGACTGCCTGAGGAACTGGAAGAAGATTTTCGGCAGGAAATAACCCGGTATGAGGAGGAAAAGAAAATGCGATATGTCAGCAGCGTGGAAAGAATCGGTATTAAGAAAGGAAAAAAGGAAGGCAGACTGGAATATATAGAGATGGGACTTTCCGTGAAATTCGGTGAAAACGGAATGAAACTTATGCCTGTGATCCAGTCGCTGGAAGATGAAGATCGGCTAAACATAATCATGAAATCCGTTATAAAAACCGATAATCTGTCGGAAATAGAAGCATTGCTGAATTAAGACGGACTCCTGAGAGAACAGACAAGAATTCCGGAAGTCTGGATGAAAAATAAGTGAATGAAGTGAGATATGGAAATTTCAGGGTATGTCTCAGGCGGTGTGATAGTATGGGATGATAATGTGCTGATAGCGAATGACATAAAGGTGTCTGTAATTGTTCCTGACAGCAGCGTCACAAGATTACCGGAAAAGAAAAGCAGACGCTATATCAGCAGTGTGGAAAGAATCGGTATTAAAAAGGGAAAAAAGGAAGGCAGACTTGAAAGCAAACTGGAAGCTATGAAGATGATACTTTCCATAAAATTCGGTGAAAACGGAATGAAGCTTATACCTGTGATCCAGTCTCTGAAAGATGAAGACCGGCTAAACGTAATCATGAAATCCGTCATAAAAACCGATAATCTGTCGGAAATAGAAGCACTGCTGAATTAGAATGTTCTTTTTCACTTTGCTGACCGATTATGAAACCCGGAAAATTTGAAACACAAAACGTGAAACATGGCCAAACTCCTTGAAACCATTGATCTGGTAACCAATTTTCATACCTATGAAGGGATTGTCAATGCCCTGAACAAAGTCAGCCTCTTTGCAGACCACGGTGTCACTTTCGGCCTGGTGGGTGAATCAGGATGCGGAAAGAGTGTTTTTGTCCGATCCGTGATGCGGATTGTCCAGGAACCCGGTATGATAGAAGGCGGCAAAGTCATTCTCTTTCCGGATAAAAAGGAAACGAAAACAGCCGTCAATCTGCTCGATCAGTCAGAAGCTTATATGGAAAGCCTGCGCGGGGACCTGATTTCAATGATTTTTCAGGAGCCGAATGCTGCATTGAATCCGATTATGAGTATCGGCGAACAGGTGGCCGAGAGCTTTCTGTTCCATCGGAAACAGGAAATGTGCAGAAAGATCGCTGAAGAACTGGATTCATCAGAATGCAGGACAATCCCCCTGCTCAGACATTTTCAGAAGTCTGTTTACCAGATCGCAGAGAAAAACCCTGATGCTTTTGTACTGAAGCTTCTGAGCAGGATTCCTGTCCTGAAACGCTGGGAAAAGAGACTGATTCAGGAAGCCATGGACCGCTCTGCCGAGATTATCGGCAAACTTGGCATTCCCAATCCTGAAGATATCCTCAGGTCCTATCCGCACAACCTTTCCGGCGGTATGAAACAGCGGATCGTCATTGCCATTGCATTGGCCTGCAGCCCGATACTTCTGATCGCAGATGAGGCAACGTCAAACCTGGATGTGACTATCCAGGCTCAGATTCTTGAGATGCTGCGCCAGTTGAAACACACGGAAATATCATCAATATTGTTCATCACCCATGATCTGGGTGTGGTCGCAGAGATATGCGACCGCGTCGGTGTCATGTATGCCGGAAATTTGTGCGAAGTGGCTGATGTCAGAGATATATTCCGCTCACCCCGCCACCCCTACACTTATGCATTGCTCAGTTCCGTGCCCAGACTGTTTCAGGAAGGAGAACTGCAAAGCATAGAAGGAAGCGTCCCTAACCTTATTTCACCACCGTCAGGATGCCGTTTTCATCCGAGATGCCCACGGGCCGGGGATATATGCCGGGAAAAACTCCCGGAGCTTGAAGAGGTGGGAAATAATCATTATGTTGCGTGTTGGAAAATATGAAAAAGATTTTAGAACTTAAAAATCTTAAAAAGCATTATCCGGTTATCAGCGGTGTGCTGCGCCGTCAGGTGAATTCTGTCAAAGCACTTGACGGGATAGATCTGGATATTTATCGCGGCGAGTGCCTGGGAATGGTGGGCGAATCAGGTTGCGGAAAGACAACAACCGGCAAAGTCATCATCCGTTTGCAGGATCCGACAAGCGGCCATACAATTTACCATCCTGAAAACAACGGATTACCTGCTGATATTAGCTCTATGAGCAGAAGAGCCATGAAAAAAGCAGGGATTCGCGGCAAGCTTCAGATGGTCTTTCAGGATCCTGCCACATCAATGAATCCCCGTATGCTGATTAAGCATATTATTGCCGAGCCAATCAGAGAGCAGGTACGCCTCGGAAGCAGGGAGCTTGAGGATCGCATCACAGGACTGCTGGAACTTGTCGGGCTGTCAAAAAGCCATCTTCTTCGCTATCCTCACGAGTTTTCCGGGGGACAGCGCCAGCGGATTGCCGTTGCCAGAGCAATAGCTGTCAATCCTGAGTTCATCGTGCTGGATGAGCCGACCTCTGCCCTGGATGTCTCAGTCCAGGCCCAGATACTGAATCTTCTCCGGAAATTGCAGAAGGAACTTGGGCTGACCTATCTCTTTATCACCCATCATCTTCTGGTTGTCAAGTATATCAGCAACCGCGTTGCGGTCATGTATCTCGGTAAAATCGTTGAAATCGCGGACACCCGGGATATTTTTTCCCATCCTCTGCATCCATATACTCATGCACTGCTTTCCGGGATTCCGGTTCCTGATGCAGAGCATAAATCCAGAAGAATGATTCTCACCGGGGATGTGCCCAGCCCCTTAAATCCCCCGGACGGATGCCGGTTCCATACCCGCTGTCCTTTTGTCACAGATCAGTGCCGGAAAAGAGAGCCGCTCCTCGAAACTGTTCAGGATGGCCATAAGGCAGCATGTCACAGGAAATCAGAGATCCAAAAGCAACTGGTACTTTAACAGGAGTGCTGAAATGAAATTTCAGCACCGTTCAGCAAAAAACAAGAAATAAATGATACAGTGTTATCGGATTCCCGACCGCAATGCGTTGATGGCAGGAGCGGTAGCAATAGTCCAAATCAGGCAGGATGGTTGTGTCCGACCATCTGCCGCCGGCATACGCCTGAACCAGAACCGGATGACTCTTGAACTTGTCCCCCCCTGAACAGGAATTTAAGCTGCCAGTGGGCGGCCGATATAAGTCCATTTAAAAGGTCTGGCCATGGTCTCATTGATGAATTTGCTCATCCGAAGCCGGAGATGTTCGAGAGGATGCGTGTTTCGGAGTATAGACAAAATGAATGCGATGCGAAGTGTCAGACAGAAATTCCCTGCGGGTTTTCATCGATTTCAGTATTCCTCTGTACCCTTTTTCCCCGAGAAAAATGTCGATGGAACATCTCTGTGCGATCAGTTCCACCAGGGATGCGGACTGATGAGTGCTGAGGTTGTCCGTGACGAATATCCACCATGCGTCGGGGTCTGTGTCAACTGTCTGCCCGATATGTCTGACATAGTCATCCCCGGTCCTGGTCGGGCCGATCGTCGGTGCGATGATCCGGCCCGTGGCGACTTCGAGGTTGGCAATCAGGCAGAGTGTGCCACCAATCCGAACCGAGCAGCCGCGGGGCGTTCCCTCCCACGCTCCCGCCGGATTGACAAATCCGGCGGCATGGCGGGGTTCGGATTTACCAATCCGAACCGAGCAGCAGCGGGGCGTTCCCTCCCACGCTCCCGTCGGATTGACAAATCCGGCGGCCTGGCGGGGTTCGGATTTACCAATCCGAACCGAGCAGCCGCTCCCGCCGGATTGACAAATCCGGCGGCTTGGCGGGGTTTGGCAAGTTCGTCAGCTATTTTCTGAGTAGTCAATCAGGAATTTCATTGTGTTTTTAAGGGTTCCGTTTTTTGAAAACAAAACTGACTTATATGACCATATTCCATATTTGTTGTATCTCGCTGTTCTTTTCAGTGAGTAATATTTTCCACTGTGAGAATAGCTTGAAATATAACCCAGCACTGATAATTTTCTAAACACTGTCATTCGGCACTGATTTCCCAAGGTGTTTCTCAGCTCGCCAATTGTCATTATTTTATTATCTTTTAAGCAGGTTAACAATAATGCAGAATCAACTGATTTATTTTTCATATGTTACAATCCAGAATTTGTCTGATTAATTTTCTGGACTGTAACATCGTATTTGCAGGATGTCAAATATTTTCTGACAACTCCTTAAAACTGTCATATCAGCAATTTAAATGTTTTCGGAGTAGCTTTGAAATTTTTTATTTACGCAGAATCTGATGTTACAATTAAGACTCAATATGCCAATTTATATTTTTCTTAACCCTTATGTCACCCTGGCAGCAGCTTATCTGCGAGCAAAAGATGTCAGCGGCTATCCTGGAATAGAAAGAAATTATCTCAGATATATGGATAGAAAATACTCCTACGGGGAAATCGGCATCAGCCCCCTGGTCCGCAACTATGTGGACTTGTTTCTCAAAAAGGAAGTCAAAAACAGGTCTTCCCTTTACCGGCTGATTCACGCCCTGCACAATCTGGAATTCTGTGAGAGAAAACTGAAAGCTTCCAAGGCAGCCAATGACCCACGTTTTAATTATATGGTGGTCATTCTCTCCGAAGCATTTTTCACAACCCTTTCCGAACGATTTAAAAAATGGCGAACCCCTGAAATCGGTGCAGCATTAAACAATTATTACCAGGACAGCAGGCTCCGGGAAGTCCCCTATATATCTCAGGGAGAGAAAAAACTGAAATGCTCACCGACGATGTGGGGCAGCACCAAGTTGCATAAACACAAATCGTGCGTGATTTTTATCAAATGGATTCTGCCAGTTCTCCTGATTATTCACTGCGTATCGTTCTTCTTTTTTCATCGAAAAATGGCAGGAAGAATAATAGAAAGTAGTTATGCTGTAAGCAGGTATTCATCAAAGAAGTACAACATTTCATAAGTTCCCTAAGCGTTTGTTTATCCTGGCTTCAAACAGTGCCTATATCGCTTTTTTCAAAGCCAAAAAGAGCGATATAGGGTCCAAAGCGCATGGCAGAGTTTTCAGCTTCGCAAGGATGAAACATCAGGGAATCGGGGCAATACCAGGTGGTGTGATAATAACTTTTGCAGTCTCTCCGACGCTGAACTCCCTGGTTCCGGTAGCTGAAACCAAAAAAAGTTTCTGGTTGTTCCATTGGACAGAATATTCAATTGCCCTGCCAATATAAGCTTTTGTGACAATTGTCGCCGGAAGACCGGTGCGTGTGCTGTCAGCAGATACCAGAGACAAGGCTTCGGGACGGACAGCTATTTCAATGGTTTTGTTGATAAAATCGGCTGCCATTGGTTTGTCTGTCTCTATCACAACATCATCAAAACGCAGCTGTGTTTTTTTGCCTGTCGCAATAACTTCACCTTCAATAATATTGGCATCACCCATAAAGGTCGCCACGAATTCGGAGTTTGGCTGCAAATAGAGCAATCTCGGAGGGCCCTGCTGGGCAATCCTGCCTGCTCTCATAACGACAACATCATCGGAAACAGCCAATGCTTCATCCTGATCATGGGTGACATACACAGAAGTGACACCAAACTCCTGTTGCAGGCGGCGAATATCTTCACGCATCCGGCGACGCAACTTACTGTCCAGATTACTCAGCGGCTCATCAAATAACATCACCTTGGGCTGAAGAATCAATGCTCTTGCCACTGCGACACGCTGTTGCTGACCACCGGACATCTGATCAGTGTAGCGATCCTGAAAATTGTCAAGACCGACTGAGCCAAGAGCATCCCTGACGCGTTGCCTGCGTACCTCTTTGGCAACACCCTGCATCTTCAGTCCGTATCCGACATTTTGCCCTACTGTCATGTGAGGAAACAGTGCGTATGACTGAAACACCATGGCCACATCACGCTGACTGGCAGACAGGACTGAGACATCTTCATCTCCGAGAATTACCCGCCCTGATGTTGGAAGTTCAAGACCGGCAATAAGCCTTAAAATTGTTGTTTTCCCACAACCTGAAGGGCCAAGCAGGGTTGTAAGGCTTCCTGCTTCGATATCAAGATCAATGCCGTGCAATACTGTATCATCGCCAAACTTTTTAACAACGCCAAGTAGTTGCACTCTGCTGGATTCCTGCTTTTCCATACTTGTTCCTTGTGTAAAGACTGATTATAACGGATTCAGGCCACCCTTCGACACCATAAGCATCAAGCTGAGATTGCCGGACGGGGTTTGCAACCCCGTCCGGCGAGAGACAAACCCCGTTCGGCGAGAGGGGCCCTGTTCGCTACTTCCCTGAGGTTCTCTCAATCCTTGATCTGCCAATAAATTTTTCAACAAGCAAAATTACAATCAGCATAGTCACAATCAGCACCGAGCCATAGCTGATAGCCTGCCCATAATCGCCATCTTCAACCCGGCCCATAATATATGTCGTTGCAACCTGTGTGTCGGCTGTGACCAAAAAAATTATGGCACTTACGGTTGTCATGGATTTGACAAAACTGAACACAATGGCAGAGATCATCGCCGGCCTGAGCAGCGGCAGAACAATTGTGAATATTGTGCGGACAGAGCTTGCCCGCTGTGTCAGAGAGGCTTCCTCAAGTGATTTGTCAATTTGTGAAAGTGCAGATATTCCTGAACGAATCCCTACCGGCATATTCTTAAAGATAAATGAGATTATAATAATAATGGCAGTGCCATTGATAAGTATCGGTGCTGTGTTGAATGCCAGCACATAGCTGATTCCGATAACTGTGCCTGGAATGGCAAAGCTGATCATGGCACTGAAATCAACAACTCCCCTGCCGACAAAACGCTTTCTCGTTGTGACATAGGCAATCATCAGACCCATTAAAGCTGTGAGCGGCGCGCCGACTGCCGCAAACTTCAGTGTGGTGAGATAAGAAGGCCACGCGCCGTAGTCTGTGCCTCTTGCCCAAAGTTCCTCATAATGCGCCAGTGTCGGTGTGTAATCAGCACCCCAGTTCACCACAAACCCTCCCAATAATATACTGCCGTACAGAATGGCAGTGAAAAGCATCCAGGAAAGAGTGACAGCAGACGATATTCTGCGTACCAGGGCAGGAAGGGGCTGGAAATAGCCTCCTGAGCCTTTGCCGGTCACCGTGACATAGGATTTTTTGCCTATCCATTTTCGCTGAATGATAAAAGCCAATAGTGAAAATGACAATAACAGGATTCCCAGTGTCGAAGCTCGCGCATAATCAAGCTGGGCACCGACAATACTGAAATAAATCTCTGTGGCGAGCACATCATAATCGCCACCCAGTACCATCGGATTGCCGAAATCTGCAAGAGATGAGATGACTGCAAGCAGATAGGCATTGGCGATACCGGGTCTGAGCAGTGGAAGAGTGACGTTGTAAAAGGTCTGGGCATCGGAGGCCCGCATGGTGACAGAAGCTTCTTCCAACGCGGGATTTATGGTGGAAACCATCCCCACCAGCAACATAAAACAGATCGGCGTGAAGGATAAAGTCTGCGACAGAAACACACCCCAGAATCCGTAAATATATGAAGAACGATGAAACCAGCCTTCATTTCCCTGGCATATAAACAAGCCATCATTACCAAACAGGAACAGCAGCCCGTCATTTATGGTTCCGTTACGTCCGAATATCAGAATTAAGGAAAGACCGATAACAAACGGCGGCGTAACTATTGGCAGCATGGAAAAGATTCTTGCCGCTCCTTTAAAGCGTTTGGTAATTCTCACTGAAAAAAGCGAGAAGCATAATCCTAAAAATGTGGATGACATACCGACAGCAACAGCAAGAATCAGTGAATTTTTTAATGTGCGGCCAACACCGAAGGAGGTTATATTCCTGTAGAAAGCCATGGGTGTGAATGTGCCGTCTTCCAAAAATAAAACTTTTGAAAAAATTGTGGAAATGGGGAAAAGCACAAACACTGCAATAGATGCCATGATAAAAACAATGGCCGTCGTCATAAACGGGTCTCCCTGAATAAACCCCATGCGCGACAAAGCAAGAGAAAAAATCAGCAAAAAAAGGATGAGCTGCATTGCGGCTCCGCAGCCCAGGGACTCTTTTACAAAAGCCGCAATAAGTATGATCAGAATAAAACAGGAAAGAGAAATTACAGCATCAGTCAGGTCTGCTTTTGGCAGTGCATTCCATGGCCGTAATAAGAACAGGCAAAAAACACTTAGTGAGATCAGTGCGGTGCTAATGCTTTTCCACGCATAAGCATCCAAAATCTCAGATGAGGTGGATTCAAAAAGTCCGTATTCCAACCCCTTCCAGGGAACAATTATCCATGCCAGAAGCCCAAGCAAAACCAATTTGGTGCGAGGGTTCATAGAAGAAAACAAATCAGAGTCTGAAGAGAAATTCATAGATTAAAACCGGTGTTAACAGAGCCTTTAACAAAATGTTTGTCAGTAGTCAAAGTTTTAGCCCTCTGATATTAAAGAATTAGTAACTCAAGTTTCCCACCCCCAAAATCTCTCGCAAAGGCGCAAAGAATAAAATTCTGCCTGATTTTCTGTCAGGAAACTGTTCCGGCCCTCAGACAGCCCGCCATTTATCTGGATTTTATGGTATGAATATTCGGGCTGTGCCCAGATAATTTTCCAAATCAAATACAATTTCCAGTAAGCGTTCGGCACATGCCTCCTGGTATGTTTTGTTTTTCAGATTGTCCAGATTGGCGATTGTCAGTACGGGCAGTGATATCAGCGTATTTTCATTACGGATTGTCTGTTCAAGTGAGTCGTCTCCTTCCATATTGCGATTTGCGGTAAGCAATATCATTTTCTGTGCCTGGGCAAAACGCCAGACAATTCTGTCATTGCTATTGTCACTCAGACCGACATCAGAAAACATGACCAATTTCATGGGACTTAAATCAGACCAGCCTTCGGTTGTGATTGTTCGCCACAACAAAATGGCCCAGCTTCAATATTGTGATCAGCTAAGATTCGGACAGTTCGAGGTTTATCCGTTGTTTCCATGCCTGTAATTTTCTCCAGATATTTTCCTGTTCGAGTGTGCGGGGCATTCCGGCTATTTTTGCAAAATGTTCCTGATTCTTTTCTTCCCAGTAGCGGCGGTGTTCTTCTGCCAGAGATCGAACCTCCTGATATTCCTTCTCTGTTTCATCTTTATGTTTTTCAATATACCTCAGAATATCATCCATTTGTAATAAGGTCAGCCGGAAACGGTCGCAAATTTCAATATGAGGAATACCTGCTCTGAGACAATCCATAATCTGGTATAATGTGGTCCGGGTTCCGCCGACAGATAATCCTCGGCTAGTTCTGATTATCGTAGGTTTTATATTTGCTGATGCAGCCATAAAAATTTCCTTTCATAGTTCACGCTGATAAGAAACCCGGGAAAAAACCGGGTTGCATAGCCGTTTCTGCCGGGTGCTGTATTCTCTCAGTCTGACATATCTCTGCGTATCTGCGTTTAAATACCCCCGAAATCCGTTATAATCAGGACCTGAGTTTTGCTCTTTCAGGAACAGGTCCAATTTCCGGTCAGAAAAACTGAGTCAGAAAGGCTATTTTCAGACGGCCTGTACTTAGCCGTAACTTCTGAAACATCCCGGACGGGGTTGCAAACCCCGTCCGGCAGCATCAGAAAACCTGAACCTGTTTATCGTTTAAGTGGCTTAATTTCTTTAACCCAACGGCCGATAAGTGCTTTACGAGCCTTTTCACTGCCATACTTGACAAAGTCATAGTCTATCATATTAACATCTTCAGCCCGTATGGCTTCTGCCGGGATTGCCGCCTCAATATTGGTGGGCACCTGAAAAGACTGAACACTTGCTGCAATTTCCATGCCTTCTTTGGATAATGCCCAATCAACAAATTTTTTGGCGTTTGCCATGTTGCGCGCATTTTTTATAATACTCAGACCTCCTATCTCATAACCGGTGCCTTCGCAGGGTGCAACCAGTTCAAGCGGAAAGCCTTTGGCTTTTTCCTTGCCATGATCATGCAGGAAGCCAATGCCGACCATGGTTTCACCGCGTGCCGCATTCTTGCCCGGGGCTGAACCTGATTTGGTATATTGCCCCACATTGTTATGCAGTTTTTTGAGATATTCAAATGCCTTGTCTTCGCCGAACATTTGCGTGAAAGTTGCAAGAGCAGTGTAGGCAGTGCCGGAACTTTGCGGGCTTGCTATCTGAACCATGCCTTTATACTCAGGTTTTGTCAAATCAGCCCAGCATTTCGGCATTGCAAGTTTGGCATCTTTCAACAAGTCTGTATTTACACTGAACCCGAGAATGCCAATATAAATGCCTGTGGAGTGATTTTTTTTGCTGGTGGCAGGATTGCGATAAGGTTCTGCTATCTTATCAAGATTGGAGGATTTGTATGATTCCAGCAATCCGTTCACCCCTGCCTGACTATGCGGATCCAGAGTGCCGCCATACCAGACATCACCACGGGGGTTGTCTTTCTCAGCCAGTATTTTCGCATAAGTGCTGCCGGAACCATTACGCGTCATGGATACTTTCACGTCATATTTTTTTCCAAAAGTTTCAGCCGCTTTCTGACACCAGTCACCTTGCGCGCTGCAATACATGGTCAGCCGGCCTTCTGCCTGGACAATTTGTGTCATGCCAGCAAAAACAATTATTGCCAGTGACAGGATAAAAAGTAATCGTTTCATTCTCCTTTTATACTCCTTTCTTATGTATTAAATACGGTTAATAAAATTGAGTGTGTTATACACCATTTTTTTTTCATTGCAACAATTTATTATCAGCATGAACAATTATAGTATCCGGAGTGCAGTTTGGCACATTATGCTCCTGCATGATTTTTTCCGTCATGATCCGGCTCCCATTGCCGATGTCTTCCGGTTGTACCAGTTCATGACATAAGATATGGACAGGCTCGTGGTCAGATAGACCAGCATGGTGACGGCAATGATTTCCACTGCCTGACCTGTCTGGTTCAGGGTTGTGCCGGCAAAGACATGAATAATGTCCGGGTATCCGATCACAACGGCCAGAGACGAGTTTTTCACCAGAGTCAGGTGCTGGCTGGTCAGCGGCGGAATAATCACCCGCATGGCCTGAGGAATGATGACAAGCCGCAAGGTTGCACCGAGTCGGTGTCCAAGCGCCAATGCGGCTTCCCACTGTCCATTGTCCACGGCCATTATGCCGGCACGGACGTTTTCACCTATAAATGCGGCAGTATAAAGGGAAAGAGCCAGGCAGAGTGCTATAAATTCAGGCAGCATGGTCAGCCCCCCGCGAAAATTAAAGCCTTTGAACACCGGTATTTCCCAACTGATCGGAAATCCGGTCAGTGCCAGGACCATCAGAGGCAGGCCGATCAGCAACCCGAGAGATGTCCAGTATGCCGGAAATTGTTTTCCGGTTTTATTCTGATGTTTTCCTGCCCATCGAACAAGAAAAATCGAAGCGACGATGGCTGTGCCCAAGGCAATGAGCGTTGCAATTATCCCTGATTCATATATTGGAGACGGCACGATCAGCCCCCGGTTGCACAAGAAAAAAGTATCCATGAGATTCATGGCATGACGGGGGCGGGGCAAAGGATTCAGAATTGCTATGTACCAGAACAGTATTTGCAGCAATAGTGGAATGTTCCGGATGATTTCGATATATACCGCGGCTATCAGGGATATAAGCCAGTTGGAAGAAAGCCGTGCAACACCGATGAGAAAGCCGAGGATGGTCGCAACAAGGATTCCAATCCCTGAAACGAGCAAAGTGTTGAGCAGTCCCACCATAAATGCCCGGCCATAAGTGGATGCACGGGAATAGGGAATCAGTTTCAGGCTGATGTCGAATCCGGCGGTTTCATTCAAAAATCCGAATCCGGTGGTAATCCCGGCCTTGCCAAGATTCTGGACGGTGTTGTAAACACCCGTACCAAGCAGAGTAAGCAGGATTACAAGAACACAGCCCTGAATAAACCATGCCCTGAATTTTGGATTGTAGATCAGTTTTGACATTTTTTTCTGTTTTGTGCTGTATTTGTGCGGTGCAAAAAAACGCTTCGCTTAATTTTTGCACTCCGGACCGTCTTTTTGTTGAGGCTGATTCGTGCCTGATAATCCGGCATTTTTTTTCAGCCAGTCTGAAACCGGTATAAACGGTCTGTTCTGGTATTTTCCGGCCTCTTCAAGAATCAGTTCGCAGTCAGCACAGGTCAGCCCCCGTAGTATCCATGAATCCTTGAGAGCGGCATCGGCCACTCCGATATCGGCAATCATCTGTACCCGCGAAAGGATTGCATTTCCATATCCGGCAGATGATGCGACCGGGGCGGCTCCGGGGATGTTGTCCACGCAGAAATGGCGTATCCCGTCCACTTCGTAGATCGGATTGTCCCATGTGGTGGGGCGACATGTTTCAATCGCACCGGCAGTATCGCAGGATATGTCAATTATAATCGCATTGGATTTGAGTTTTCCGAGCATATCACGGGAAATCAGATGGTCGTTTCGCTCTTTGGGCCAGAACACGCAGTTTATGATTATATCCGCATCCGGCAGAAAATCGGGCAGATCATCCACATGAGCCACTCTCAGGTCATGCCTGAACCAGTCCATGGCAGCGGCTTTTCTTGCACCTTCGTCAATATCAAGACCTGCGACACGGACACCTAATGATAAAAGGGTGCGAAGAGCACCGCGTCCCACGTTTCCCAAGCCGATTACTACGGCGAATGAGGAATCCTGATCAAAATGTCTCATGAAATGTCGTCCGACTCCGCCATAAGGGGCAAGTGAAAGCCGCACTCCTTCCAATGCGCCGATCTCCCCTGCCAATGCACAGTTTGGGGATCCGTAAGGATGGGTATTTTCTGCTGAAATTGCGGTCAGTCCGACTTTTAAGAACTGATCGAGTTGTTCTCTGTTCAGGGCTGCATGTATGTTGGTGAAGATAATATGGTCAGATCTCAGGTAAGCATATTCATCCGGCAGGATTTCCTTGACTTTCACTATGAGAGTTGCATGATCAAATACTTCCCTGCCCGAACCGGCAATGCATGCTCCTGACTCACGATAATCCTGATCTTTCATGCCGGACAGCCGGCCTGCTGAAGTTTCCACCATTACCGAATGGCCTGCCTCCGCAAGACTGTTTACATGCCTGGGCAAAAGTGCCACCCGTCCTTCTCTGGGTTTGATCTCTCTGGGAATTCCGATATTCATTTTTTTTATTTCCTTTCAAGTATAGGTTCTCATGGGTTCAGTCATCAAATCCATGTGATAGAATCTGTCCCAGGAAAAGTTCTGCCCGATCTGTCTTCGGGTGGTGAAAAAAGGTTTCCGGATCATTTTCCTCCACAATCTCACCGCCATCCATGAAAATGATCCGGTCCGCCACGGTACGGGCAAATCCCATTTCATGGGTGACACAGATCATGGTCATGCCCGATTCAGCAAGGTCAACCATAACATCTAAGACTTCCTTTATCATTTCAGGATCCAATGCGGAGGTGGGTTCGTCAAACAGCATTATTTTGGGGCTCATGCACAGGCATCTTGCAATAGCCACTCTTTGTTGCTGTCCCCCTGAAATCTGGGGCGGATATTTATCAGCAAGTTCCGGAATTTTTACCCGTTCCAGATAATTCTGTGCCAACTTGGTGGCTTCCGCAAGAGGTACTTTCCTTATCCAGACCGGAGACATGGTGCAGTTTTCCAGTACTGTCAGGTGGGGAAACAGGTTGAAATTCTGAAACAGCATGCCGACTTCCCGTCTCACATGATCAATGTTTTTCAGGTTGTCTGTCAGCTCAACACCGTCAACTGTGATTTTCCCTTTCTGATGAGTCTCAAGGCGGTTGATGCAGCGGATCAAAGTTGATTTTCCCGACCCTGAAGGGCCGCAGATTACAACTCTTTCCCCTTTTTTCACAGTCAGACTGATCGCCTTTAACACATGAAATTCACCGAACCATTTCTCGAGTTCGGATATTATGATGATCGGTTCTGACGTTGCCTGTTGTAAAGCAGTCTGATCCGGCATGGCACTTATCCTCTCAATATTGATGCTTTCTGATTATAACGGATTCAGAGGAGTCTTGAACTTAAAGTAAATGAATGTGTAAATCCTTTGTGTGAGATACCGGCGTGATGGCATGTTGAAATTGCGGCCCTGAATCCGTTATAATCAGTCAATTTTATAGTGTTTGACAAAAAGATTGTCAGTTCCACGGTGCAAAAACCGCCTGAAGGCGGAACTGTGAACTGACGTTAAAAGCTCTATCTCCGGTTTACCTGAAATCGTTTTTCCAGGCTCATGCTGTATCTGGACATGCTGAAACAGAAGACCCAATAAGTCAGGGCCGCAAATATATATGCCTCCTTAGGAAAACCAAGCCATTCAGTGTCCGCGAGGGCTGCCTTTACAATACCGAGCATGTCCATAAGACCGATGACCGCAACGAGAGTGGTATCCTTGAAAAGTCCGAGAAAAGTGTTGACTATCCCGGGAATTACCAGCCGCAATGCCTGGGGCAGAATGATAAGCCCCATCATTTTCCAATATCCCCAGCCCAGGGCCTGTGCGGCCTCATATTGTCCTTTGGGAATCGCAGCAAGCCCGCCCCGCACAACTTCGGCCATATATGCGGCATAAAACAGGGCCACGCCGATGAGCGCCCTGAGCAGTTTGTCGAAATGAGTTCCTTCAGGCAGCAGCAGAGGCAGCATGACCGAGGCCATGAAGAGCACAGATATTAAGGGTACGCCGCGAATCAGCTCGATAAAGCAGATGCATAAAGTTTTTATGACAGGCATGGAATCTCTGCGGCCCAGTGCGAGGAGAATTCCGATGGGCAGGGAGGTGGCAATTCCGATCCCCGCGATGACCAATGTGAGAAACATTCCGCCCCACTGGTGGGTGTCCACATACGGAAGTCCGAATATATCTCCTACAAAGAGAAACCAGGCGATCACCGGATAAACAGCGAACAAAAATATCCAGTCCCAGGCTCTGAGCGGAATTTTTCCAGTCAGCGGGATGAGGGAAAGCAAAAAAGGGCCGGCCAGAAACAGGGCGGCAACTGATCCGGGAATCGGCCCGAAAAAAAATATGCATATCACAGTGCCGGCAACAAGATACATCGCACGTCCCGAATTTTCGGAGAGCAGGCTCGTTGTCAATATCGGCAGCCCTCCCAGAGCCAGCAGGAATAACGAAAAATTGATCCGCCACCGCTCAGGGTCCGGGTAAAACCCGTACATGAACATGCCGAGACGCACCTTTATGAATATCCAGCATGCCCCGGCTTTTTCTCCTTCAAGCAGATGATCGCAGGCTGAACGACTGTCCCCCAGCCACGCTGCATTGATTACAGCCCATTGGATAAACGGAGGTACGGTCAGCCAGACAATCGTAATGCCGATAAATGTGAGCAGAGTATTCCCAACAGATGAAAAGAGGTTTTTACGAAGCCATCCGGACAGGCCGAAATCTCTGACTGGTGGAGGCTGATCTGGAAGGGGGTTCCATTTTTTTGTCACAGTATGTTCATGCATAATTTTTTCCAGCTAGGTCTGTAGGGTGGGTGGAGCCTGCGGAACCCACCATCCCCACTCCAAACATCTGTAGGGTGGGTGGAGCCTGCGGAACCCAC
>Ga0190283_1000578_pt1 | contig 18766 bp, 14 predicted proteins | sample 48691801_MG_FD_161669 | JGI IMG/M metagenome (GOLD analysis project Ga0190283, IMG submission 161669) | Hydrothermal vent microbial mat bacterial communities from Southern Trench, Guaymas Basin, Mexico - 4869-18-0-1_MG | ecosystem: Environmental > Aquatic > Marine > Hydrothermal vents >...
GGTGAGAGGTGAGAGGTGAGAGGTGAGAGGTGAGAGGTGAGAGGTGAGAGGTGAGAGGTGAGAGGTGAGAGGTGAGAGGTGAGAGGTGAGAGGTGAGAGGTGAGAGGTGAGAGGTGAGAGGCGCGAAAGTGAAAATCCCGGAGGGATTTAATGTTAACAGCCGTAGGTGAAACCTACGGACTGATGATTCCGGTATTAACAATGTTGGTGGCTCGTTAGAAGATGTTCAATTTTGCATCTATCCGGGCGCGCCTTCCGGTAGTGGGAATATTGATGCTGCGGCGGATGTTGATCTGGTTCTAACAAACAATGGCGGTCCTACTAAAACGCTTATGATTGTTGAGGACGGTAACTGTATGAACACCGGTTCCAATTTTCTTGGACTTGTGTATGACCAACGCGGTTTTCCACGCGAAATAAATAGTTCTATTGATATCGGAGCTGTAGAATTTGCTATAGCCGATCCGCCTACTAATGCGTCTATAATCATCAATAATGGTGCTTTGACAACGATATATTTTGGGTCAATGGATTTTTTAGGGGGGATTTCTTTTCTTTGCACCACGTACACACCATTTGGTATGATGGTCTTTTGTAGCCGTTCTCGCCGTGCCCCGCGTCTGCTGGGGTTGAGGACGGTTACTATCAGGTCTTAGCAATCCTAAGTGTATCTGCCGACCTCAGCGAGGTCAGCTACAAGAATAACAGCCCCCCCTAAAAAATCCGTTGATCCTATATGGAACAATGGAAATTTGTGGGGGGCTCTTTTATTTATCATTATAAAACATAATTTTGTTCAACCTTTTTTGTAGCTGACCTCGCTGAGGTCGGCAGATACATTTTTTGTAGCTGACCTCGCTGAGGTCGGCAGATACATTTTTTGTAGCTGACCTCGCTGAGGTCGGCAGATACATTTGGCAATGTTTTGACAACCAAAAATAATACAAAAGAGTTTCATTAATTTTTGCTTAAATCTTAATTAATAATTGGGGAAGAAAATAACTTCCCCCCTAAAATATCCATTGAGCCGAAAATTTCCCTGCACCCTATTTTAGAAAGCACTTGTAATTTTTTTCTTTTTATGATATTATATTGTATTGTATACAATATGCAATGCAAAAAATCAAAATGGGGAATTTATGAAAATATCAAAAAAAATACAGGTTGAAAGAAGAAGCCTCGCAGAACAACTATATGAATCTATTAAAGATTTAATTTTGAGCGGGGAAATTAAAGCAGGACAGAGAATCCCTGAAGAGGCTTTAGCTGGTAAATTTAAGGTTAGCAGAACACCTGTAAGGGAGGCCGTGCGGCGTTTAGACGAATACGGGATTGTTAAAATTATTCCAAGAAGTTATGCCGAAGTAGTCGGAATCACCGAAGCAGAAGCTACAGAAGTTGTTCAGGTCAGGCGTCAATTAGAAATATTATCAGTTTCATTATTGGCAGCAAAAGCATCTCAAGAAGATATAAAAGTTTTAAAGCGTTTATCTGAACAATGCAAAAAATTCTTTAAAGAAAATAATAAATCAAAAGTTTTTGAAACAGACAGCAAGCTGCATTTGGAAATTGCTTTAAGGTCGGGGAATTCTGTTCTTTTTCAAACTTTGGAACGGTTAGATGCTAAAATACAATTAATCAGATTGATGCATTGCAATTCACCTGATAAAATCGAAGCTAATTTACTTTTTCATGATGAAATTATCAAAGCTTTGAAAAATAATAATATTAATGAATCTGTTAATCTAATTAAAAAACATATAAAGTAAGCCGCGCTTCCAAGCGCGATGAATATAAAAATAACAAAATTCAAATAATAAATTACAAATAAATTACACCCCAGCATGCGCGGGGCGCTTAAGCGAATTCAAAAAAACAATATTTCAATAATTCAATAATATAACTACTTATGACATCAAACGAATTACAAAAAACGGCTCAGGAATTGAGATTGACTGTTCTTGAAATGAATCATAAAGCGGGAAGCGGACATACCGGCGGCAGCTTTTCTTGTGCAGAAATTTTAACTGTTTTGTATGAAAATTTTATGAACGTGAATCCTGAAAATCCCAAATGGGAACAAAGAGATAGATTCGTGTTAAGTAAAGGGCACGCAGCTCCGGCTTTGTATGCCACTCTTGCAAGAAAAGGTTTCTTTGATAAAAAAGAGCTTGGGACTTTAAGACAAACTGGTTCTATTTTGCAAGGACATCCTTGTATGCAAAAATGTCCGGGAGTTGATATCTCAATGGGCTCGTTGGGGTTAGGCGCTTCGGTTGGAGTTGGAATGGCTTTGACCGCAAGAACAAAAAAAGAGAACTGGAAAACGTATGTTGTTTGCGGAGACGGTGAACTTGATGAGGGACAAAACTGGGAAGCGTTTGCGGCTATTGCAAAATGGAATTTATCTAATTTAACTGTTATTATAGATAAAAATAATGTTCAGCTTGACGGTACAAAAGAAGAAATAATGCCAATGCACGACTTGAAAGGGAAACTGGAAAGTTTTGGTTTAAAAACAATGGAATGCGATGGGCACAATTGTGAAGATTTACAAAAAACTATTAAAGCTGCAACTGAAAATAAAAATGCTGTTGTAATTATCGCAAATACCGTGAAAGGAAAAGGCGTTTCGTTTATGGAAGGACAGTCTGCCTGGCACGGTAAACCAATTAATGATGAAGATTACGCAAACGCAAAAGCAGAATTAAAGTAAGAAATCGAGAAATCGAGAAAACCTCGAACCTCGAACCTAATAAATAAAAAACTTGAATAATAATAATAAATGAAACCACAAAGATTAGTTTTTGGAGAAACATTGGCACAACTTGGCAACGAATTTAAAAATTTGGTTGTATGCGATGCTGATGTTTCAAGTAGTACTCAAACAAAATTATTCGGAACTAAATTTCCGGAAAGATTTTTTAATTTCGGAATCGCAGAAGGGAATATGGTAAGCGCGGCAGCAGGAATGGCGGCTTCGGGAATGATTCCTGTTGTCTCAACTTTTGCTCTGTTTCTGGCGTTAAGGGCGGGTGATCCTGTTCGCAGTTTGGTTGGGTACAACAGTTTGAATGTAAAAATTGCCGGAGGATATGCCGGATTATCTGATTTCGCCGATGGTGCAAGTCACCAGGCTGTTGAAGACATGGCTGTTATGCAGGCTATACCTAATATTAAAGTTTTATGTCCATCAGATATTACGACTACTGCAAAAGCAGTTAAAACGATGCTTGAATATCAAGGACCTGTCTATTTGCGATTATCGCGTGAAGCTATTTCAAAAGAATACGATGATAACATAAATTTTGAAATCGGTAAAGGAATAACTGTTAATGATGGCGATGATGTAACAATAATTGCTTGCGGCATTCCGATGAGATTTGCGAGAATCGCAGTTGAAGAGTTAAAGGAAAAAGGAATTAATGTCAGGCTAATTGATATGCCGACCGTTAAACCTTTAGATGCTGAGCTTATTACGAAAGCTGCAAAAGAAACTGGAGCAATTGTAACAGTTGAAGAGCATAATATTTTCGGTGGATTAGGAAGTTCAGTTGCTTCTTTAATTTGCGAAACTAATCCTGTGCCTGTTGTAAAAGTTGGAATTCCGGACAAGTTTGGTGAATCAGGGAAATATGAAGAAATTTTAAAAAGAGCAGGTATTTCAGTTGAAGATATTGTTGAAGCAGCTGAGAAATCTATAAAACTAAAAACAAAATAATTCAATAATTATGAAACTATCAGTTGCAATAGCAGGTTCAGAAGCTCCTTCATCGGCGTTTGTCGTATGGAGAGGATTTGAGAAATCAATAAAAAAAGCAGCGACTATGGGATATCAAGGCGTAGAATTAGCATTGAAAAATGCTGATGAAATTGATTTTGATAAAATCTCTAAATGCTTAAAAGAAAATAATATCGAAGTTAGTTGTATAAGCACTGGTCAAGTTTTTGCTGTTTCAAATTTATATTTTACTCATCGAGATAAAAATAAACGTGATGAAGTTGTAAATGTTTTTAGCAAATTATCGACACTTGCAAGCAAATTTAATTGCAAGCTGAATGTGGGCAGGACGCGCGGCTTTATAGCAGAAAATCAAACTAAAGAAGAAGCAGAAAACCTTTTTATTGATACTGCAAGAAAAATTTGTGATGACGCTGCTGAAAAAAATGTTGAAATTATTATTGAACCGGTTAATCGCTACGAAATAAATTTTATAAATAATCTTGACGAAGGAGCTGAACTTTTGAGAAAAGTGGAAAGAAAAAATCTTGGCTTGATGCCGGACGTTTTTCACATGAATATTGAAGACGCTCAAATAGGTGGTGCTTTGGCAAAACACGGTGATTTGGTTCGATACATTCATTTCGCAGCATCTAATAGATTGGCGCCAGGACAAGGTCATCTTGATTGGGACGACATTTTTAGTGGATTGCAATCAGCAAATTTTGATGGTTGGGCATCGATAGAGATTTTCCCGAAGCCTGATCCGGATACAGCAGCGAGACAAGCGATAGATTTTATAATGCCAAGAATATTGAATTATTAAAATAATTCAATAAATAAATATTTCAATAATAAAAAAAGGAGAATTTAAAATGACAAATATCGAAAAAGCTAAAAATTTATTAAAAGAATTTAAAGGTGATAATTATGTTTCAGGAATTGATGTAATTAGTAAACTTGGAGAGCAAGCAGCTTCATTTGGAAAAAAAGCTACGGTTGTTGCTGATGGAGTCGGTCAAGATTGGGCGACAAAAGTTCACGCTGATGTTAAAGCAGCTCTATCAGCCGCTGGCGTAGAACTTGCCGGAGATTTCATTCCAGGTGCAGGTCCTAATGCTCCACGGGAAGATGTTTACAGAATAGCTGAAGAAATTAAAAAACAAAATCCTGATGTTGTTATTTCTGTAGGTGGCGGAAGCGGCATTGATGCGACAAAATGTGCTGTTGCATACATGACTTTAGACGAAAAAGATTTGGATAAATATTTTGGAGTAGGTCAGGTTTCTGCAATGTTGGAAGCTGAAGGTAAAACGATGCTTCCGCATATTGCTGTTATGCTTGGTGCTGCTTCAGGTGCTCATTTGACAAAATATTCAAATATAACAAATTTGGAAACTGGTCAAAAAATGTTGATTGTTGACGAAGCTGTTGTTCCGCAAAAATCTATTTTTGATTATAAATATACAGTAACCATGCCAAAAGATTTCACTATGGATGGCGCTTTAGACGGCATAGCACATTGTCTCGAAGTTTATATGGGATGTCCTGAAGAAGTACGAGAAAAAGCAAAACCTGTTTGCCTTTTAGGAATAGAAATGGTTGTTCAAAATGTTAAAAAAGCGATAGAAAATCCTGAAGATTTGGATGTGCGCGAAGCTTTAGGCCTCGCTACTGATCTCGGTGGTTACGCTATTATGATTGCCGGAACAAACGGTGCTCACTTAAACAGTTTTTCACTTGTTGATGTTTTAACTCACGGTCGCGCTTGTGCTTTAATGAATCCATATTACACAGCATTTTTTGCACCTGCAATAGAAGATAGAATTCGCGAAATTGGCGCTATTTATAAAGCGGAAGGTTATTTGAATGCGGATTTAGATGCGTTATCAGGAAAAGAACTTGGAGCAGCTGTAGCAGGAGCTATGATTGCGCTTTCTGAAGATATTGGTTTCCCGACAAAATTAATGGATGTAGATGGCTTTACTGATGAGCATATTGCTCGTTGTTTAACGGCTGCAAAAAATCCTGCTTTAGATTCAAAATTGAAAAATATGCCTGTTCAGTTATCTGCTGATACGGTTGATGAATATATGGGAGCAGTTCTTCAAGCGGCAAAAGTTGGAGATCTTTCGTTGATAAAAAATATGTAAATTCATACTTGTCCAAAATAGAATTTAAAAAGCAGTTTCGCTATGGACGAAATCTTTGTAACAAGGGAGAAGCTAATGTTACCTGCGACCAAAAATGATTAGCAGTGTCGCGGGAAAAAGTTCTTATATCGATTATTACAAAGATATCGCCACTACGCGGCTTAACCGATTAATTAATTAACTGAATATTAAATAATTTTTAACCGAATGTACAAAAAAATTGTAGCCGCGGTCGTTGAGAGCGGAGAAATATTCCGACCTCACCGAGGTCGGCTACAGTGTGGTACCTCGCTCCGACCCGGAGCGAGGATATAAACAAAAAACAATTTGCAAAAAATTTGCAAAAAATATTCTTGCTTTTTACTCGCTTCGGGTCGAAGCGAGCTACCACGGAGCGAGGATATAAACAAAAAACAATTTGCAAAAGTTTTGCAAAAAATATTCTTGCTTTTTACTCGCTTCGGGTCGAAGCGAGCTACCACGGAGCGAGGATATAAACAAAAAACAATTTGCAAAAGTTTTGCAAAAAAACTGTAGCCGCGGTCGCTGACCGCGGAAAAAAACAATCCGACCTCAACGAGGTCGGCTACAGCGCTGACCGCGGAAAAAAATAATCCGACCTCAACGAGGTCGGCTACAGCGCGACCGCGGAAATGATCGCTGGAGGGACGCCGTCCCCGGCGTCCGAAAAAAATCATCGGGAACGATGACCCTTTAGATAAAATTCCGATCTCACCGAGGTCGGCTACAATTCGACAGCGAATATTTTACAAAAAATTTATGCAAAATCTTTAGCGAATGAATTCTTGTTAAGTTAGCCATCCCGAGCGCGAAGTGCCTCGGGACGGGCTACTTGCGGCAATTAAACATTTTCAAATATACAAAACACTTTTTCGAGCAATGCCTAATGATTTGATTATCGGCTTTTTTTAACATTCTTTTTACATTGTTTTTTTGGTATAATAATTTAATAATTATTTCGGTTTTACCTTTTAATGAAATAAACAAAATAACGAATTATGAAAAAAATGAAATTACGCCCTGTGCTGAATAGTGAATACCGGATTTCAGGGAAAAGCCCTGACCTTACTAATATTTTGCCGGCTGGGAACTCTAAACTTAATGATGGCTTTAACAAAATTGAGTTTCCAAACGAATGTGTTGATCATCATATCATTCAGGGACCTGATGGTGTTTGGCATATGTGGGGATGTGTTAGAGCGACATCGGTGGGTCGTATTTTATATCACTGGGAAGCTGATTCTTTAACTCAAAGTCCGTGGCGCGAAACCGGTGAAATTATTCGTGTGGACAGAAGTGTTGGCGAGAGCATTAATGAAGACCAGGAATGGATTCAATCTCCATATTTTATTTTTGAAAATGATACATATTATATGTTTTATGGCGGTCATGGAACAGAAATAGAGAATCAATGTCAAATCTGTCTGATGACTTCTAAAGATTGTAGAACCTGGACTCGTTATAAAAACGAAAAAGGTCAAAGCAGATTATTTTTAGGTCCCGGTCAATCTCGCGATCCCATGCTTTTAAAAGTTGACGGGTTATGGCATATGTATTACGCAGGAAACGAGCCGGACGATATTCACAAAACCGGTTTTTATTTACGTACTTCACAAAACTTAATTGAATGGTCGGAACCTGAACTTGTGCATTTTGATCCGCGATTCGGCAGCATGAAATGGGAAACAGAATGTCCTTATGTTATTTATAAGAAAGGATATTACTATTTATTTAGAACAAGAATTTATACAAATGGTGAAACATTTGTTTTCAGGAGTGAAAACCCGAAAGATTTTGGTGTTGGCAACGCAACAGATAAATTTTGCACGGTATTTTATGCCGCAGCACCGGAAATTATAAAAGATGTTGATGGAAAAGAGTATATCTCTTCAAGTCACGACCCTAAAACAGGTAATTTTCTCGCTGAATTAGAATGGATAGAATCCGAATTTTAACCCTATTAACCCTATTAACCCTATTAACCTTATAAACCTGAATCCATGAAAATTAAAAATTTATCAATTTTATCAATTTTAGCAATCTTTGCAATCGTTTCAATTTCATCAGCCGCGGAACAATCTATTTCAAACTGGATAGTTCAGGTTACTAATGCCGGGGAACCGGAGCATTCAAACGATTTTATCGAAATTATGAACGGATGCGCTGTTGAAAATACTTATAGAAATAATGCGAAAACACAGAGCAAACTTACTGCGCAGCAATGGAATGACCTCGGTCTTTACCGAAACTGGCTGACAAACGGCGGTGGAAACGAACTTGTAGATAAATGGGCGACTAACGGTGTATTGACGGAAACTGAAAAAGAATATCTCTATATCATAAAATCTGCATATATGTACCGCGGTTGGACGCCGGAAATGGGCAACCCGAGAAATCCCCCGGAAGGAGCTACTAACGAGCATATTTATTTAACAAATGTAATTCATATTGGAGAACTTGCCTTTGAAAAAGGGTATGAGCATCGTGTACTTGATGATAATGACATTACAAATTTAAGAAATTACGCTATATTTTTTGCTATGCGTGCAACGGGTGTTCATCGACTGCCTTTTGAATTTGATTTAACAAGACACTACACGGACTTTACCGGCGGAGAGAATTCTATAGATTTTAAGCTTCCTGTTTTAGAAAGCATTCTTGATTTGCCTTCTTGTACTAACAATGTTTATGGACAAGACCGTGCTGAATTTTTAAAGCAGACAGGTGTTTTGAAGATGCTGGATTTTCTTGATGGTTACAATACAAACGGAGCAGGTGATGTTATTTGCAATCCGCCTGTTGAATACTCCGGATTGAGCAACAGCGATTATAAAGTTCTTTCAGATTACGCGACTAATCAGCGTCCGGTTGTTCTTATTTTTGCTTATCCCCCTGATGTGTGGATGAAAATTCTGCCGGGAGGGTTGCAACCTATCTTTCAAGCTTACAAAAATGAAGTAGATTTTTTGTTCGTTAATATTAATTATCATGATACTTATGCCGGTATACAGCCGGACTTTTATGGAACACTCGGCAGTCTTTCCGTTTGTCATCCGCGAACTATTGAGCAGCGTGCACAATTAGGCAAACATATTTATATGAAGTATCCTAATTTTACTGTTCCAATGGTTTTAGACGATATCCCTTCTACAACCCGGAACAAATATTTTGCTCAAGGTGGCGATGCGCATTTTGTTATTCTTGATAAAAATGGCAAAGTCGATTATTCTTCTCCTTATCGGTGGAACGCATGGACTGACGCTAATTATACCGACACGCTTATGTGGTTTAATGACATGGAAATAGAAATTAACAGAATGAGGTCTAATAATTTTGAAGCGGAAACAGGCAGAAATTTTGGCGGAATGTCAAGAAGATTAAAAGATTTTCGGTTTGCAACTCGCCCGGCTTTCACTAATGTTGTAGCTCCAGAATACGGCGGCGGAGGTCCAAAAAATAAATATACCTGGCTGACGGGGAGAATTGTCAAAATTGACGGCACAAATGTTACTGTTTCCGTTGAACTCCCGAACTCTTCTGAAATGAAAGGTCTGAATTTTATTGAGGTGGATGAACCTTCCCTTAATTTTGATACAATAACTACCGAAAACCTGGCTTCTGTGCGCGAATGGATTGCTCGAGAAAATTCTTCTACAAATTATCTTTTCCAAACCGGCGCAGATGTTCCGCTTTTTATTAACGGCGAAGAAGCTAACCCGGAAGATTTTAAAGTCGGTTATTTTGTTGGTGTATGGTATGACCTTACGCTTGATCCGATTTCGTCATTTATAAAACCTCTCGCTTTACGTGCAAGTAATGTAACGACAAATATTCCGCAAAATCCTTCTGTAATAATTAACGGTGGAGCTACATCTACCCAGGTGAGAACAGTATCGCTTGCTTTATCTGCCTCTAATCCCCCGCCTGTAGAAATGCAAGTTTCGGAAAGCATTAATTTTGCGAATGCTGATTGGACAAATTACTCGTCTACATTTCCGTTTACTCTTTCTGAAGGTGTAGGTAAAAAAACTGTTTACGCAAGATTTTTCTCCGGAAATTATTCCTTTAGCGAAACTGCAAGTAATACGATTGAATATGTCCCGGAACCGGCTTATTTATCTTTTATTTTTTTAGGATTCTTATTATTTAGCCGTTAAATTAAAACAAAACAAAAACAATGAACACAAGAGAAAGATTTCATGCGTTGATGAATAAAGAAAAAGTTGACCGGCTGCCGCTTGTTGAATGAGCGCCTTGGTGGGACAAAACTATTGAACGCTGGCACGGGGAAGGATCTAAAAGAGAATTATGAAATTTCCAAACATTTCGGTTTAGATATTTATTATCAAACATGGTGTAGAGCAACTAATTGGAAAGTTCCTGAATCTGAATCGCATGGCGCCGGAATTATTAAAAATGGTGAAGCGGTTTTGTGGATTACCCTTGATGGCTTTTTCTGGTATCCGAGAATGCTGTTCGGAATTCAAAATAATTAAAATCATGATGAATATGAATACATCTTCCGTTATTAATATGAAAATTGGTTGGATCGGTGCCGGTGTTATGGGCAGCTCAATGGTTAAAAATCTATTGAATGCAGGTTATGAATGCTCGGTTTTTACAAGAACAAAAGCTAAAGCCGAAAGCTTGATTGAAGCAGGTGCTGTTTGGAAAAATTCTCCCGCGGATGTCGCAAAAAATGTTGATGTGGTTGCTTTAATTGTTGCAATGCCATCTGACGTAGAATCAGTTGTGCTTGGTAAAAACGGCGTTTTATCAACAATGAAACCAGGGTCTGTTCTTGTTGATTTTACTACAAGTAGTCCTGAACTTGCAAAACGCATTGCGAAAAAAGCTGAAGAAAAAAATGTGGTGGCGCTTGATGCTCCTGTTTCCGGCGGCGATGTTGGCGCCAGAAATGCGACTTTATCTATTATGGTCGGTGGTAATAAAATAGCTTTTGATAAATTGAAAAATTTTTTTAAAACTCTCGGGAAAACAATTGAATATCAAGGGAAAGCCGGTGCCGGTCAACACACGAAAATGGTTAATCAAATTTTAATCGCGACAAATATTATCGGGGTTTGTGAAGCTTTGATTTATGCGGAAAAAGCAGGTTTAAATCCTCAAGATGTTTTGAAAAGTGTTAGCGGCGGCGCTGCTGCTTCATGGAGTTTAACAAATCTTGCGCCACGGATTATCAAAGGAGACTTTGAGCCGGGATTTTTTGTTGAGCATTTTATTAAAGATATGGGTATCGCTCTTACTGAAGCGAAAAAAATGGGAATTGAATTGCCAGGGCTTAATTTGTCTTATAATTTATACAAAAAGTTAGATGACGAAATGAAAATGGGAAGAAAAGGCACGCAGGCGCTTTATTTAGGGTTGAGAAATAAATAACTAAACAATTAATGGTCCGAAATATCAAAAATTAATTTAAGGAAAAATAATGAACAAAAAAAAAGATGGTTTATCAGATTCTATTGATGTGCAAATAGATAATCCCGAAGTCTCCGAAATTCTTGCAGTGGAAACTAATCAGGAAGAACCGGAACATGATTTGGAAGTTTCAGCTCTGCCAAAAGATGATTCACCGAACAATAAAAATATTGACGAGATCAGGGTCGATCCGGAAGCTGATAAAGATGCCGACACCAAAGAAATCGTTGCGTATGTTCTTGGCGGCACAGCCAATCAAATAGCAAGTTCAGATTTATATTTAAAGCAGAATCTGATGATGTTTGTTTTGAGTCTAAATCCTGTTTTAATAAGTTTTATGGGCGTGTTCGGGATGATTTGGGATGCGATAACCGACCCGATCATGGCTAATATTTCTGATAACAGTCGTAACAGGTGGGGCCGCCGCCGTCCATTTATTCTCTTTGGCGGTGTAGTGGCAGCTATCGCCTCAATTTTCATTTGGTATTTTTTCCCGCGAACCGATAAAATCAAAAAGAACAAACCTGACATTCCTGTTGTTTCTCAATCGGATGATTCATTAGAAAAATTTGGGAATATGATGTCCGGATACGGTATTTCTAAAGTAAAGCTAAAGTTAAATATTTCCAACAATTATATTTTTGTAAATAATGGGAAAACAAACGGGTTAGATGATATTGTTAAGAATTCATTGAAGAAAATGAAGGCGGGGATTTCAATTGTTGATGACAAAAATGAAAAGGCGCTGCCGCTGACTTTATCAACAAAAGGTTTTGAAAGCAATCCGCCGGACGATAAAATAATCGGTCGGGAGATGTCGTCTTCTGTTTCACTCGGTAAAAATATTACCGTAAAAAACAATTTAAAGATTGAACCTGAATATGAGGAAAACAGATCCATTTTCAAAGTCTTGGAAGATATTATAAAGTCCAGACACAAATACATCGGGTTGAATTTCGATGGTTATGATATCGATTTTAACTTTAATACTTTTGAACAATCCGGGCTTTATCGCGCAAGGGTGTCTCTTTTAGAAAAGACTATAATAGAAGCGCTTGGCAAATATTACAAGCTGCCTTATTGGAAAGTTTTCCCGAAAGTATCCGATCAGAAAGAAAAGTTAAGAAATACACTTCTTATATCAGACAACATTTCAACTCAGCGACTTCAGGGGTTCAGCAAATCTGACATTAACATTTATGATAATATATTAGATTCTTTAATTTCCTCTATTGAAAAAAGAAAGAAGTACAATGAAATTAAAGAAGCGCTAAACAAAAAAGTTGTAGATGAAAATATTAAAGAAATCCTTAAAAATCAAAAGTTAGACGAAAAACAAATAACCGCTTTTGAAAACGGTTTTAAAGCCGGTAAACTCTCTAATGAACAGATTAACGAGATTAATAAAAACTGGTTGAAAGTCTCGCCTGAAGAGATTGCAGAAGCTAAAAAAGAGTTATTGAAAGAACATAACGGAGATTTATATTCTGCCTATAAAGACTTGCATACTAAAGTTATTTTATATGGGCTTGGATATAAAATAGATATGAATAACTATGCTTTTTCCGATGAAGATAATAATACAATAAGTAATTTATTGAAAAAAGGCGTTTTAATTTCCGGAACTAATTTGTATTCTTCGCTGTGGAGTGAGTTAAGCAATCCTTTCGACAAATCAGAAGTGAAAGTAAAGTTGGATCCTATTGACGGAGCAATGGGAACACTTCGTTTTTTAAAATCATCATCTTTTTTGAATAAATTTAACAATCCGAAATTCAAGGGTGAAAAACCGGGTATGCTACAGAAAGTTATTGCGGGATTGCATGCTTACGGTAAAGACCCGCGTGATGACAAAGTTTTCCTTTACATGATGATTGCGTTAATTATAATGGCAACCTTCAATACAATCGGCGGTGTTCCTTATTATGCTCTCGGAATTGAGCTGGCGCCTTCTTATAACGGTCGAACCAAATTAGTGGCTTTCCGTTCTGTTATGGGGCAGATTATCGGTTTCACGCGGCCTTGGTTGTTTCCTTTTGTTCTGCTGCCGTTTTTCATCGATGCTATTGACGGCGCGTTTTACCTTGCGATTATTTGTGCGGCAATCGCAATTCCGCTTCTTGTTTATTCCGTTACACATACAAAAGAGAGGATTAAACTTGACATAACCAAAAAGAAAATTCCTTTTTGGACTTCCATTAAATACACACTAAAAATACCTGAATTCTGGCGGGTTGTTGCTCTATATTTTATTATGCAAAAATCTCTCGGAATTTTTAGAATGGTTGGCGGATACCTCATTATTTATTATGTCTTTAACGGCGCTTTGCTGCAAGGAGCTTCCTATATTGCTATTGTCGGTTCATTAGGAATCGGATTAGCATTGCTTAATGTTCCCTTTATTGCCTGGATTTGTAATAAATACGAAAAACATAACGCACTGCGCTTTGCTATTGTTATGATGATGATTGGCACCGCGCTAAACTGGTGGTGTTATAATCCTAATTACCCGGCTCTGCTTTTCATCGTTCCGTTTTTCTTCTCTATTGGTATTTCAAGCATGTATAATGTTATGAGCACTTTGATGGCTGATGTTACCGATGTTGATGAACTCAGAACCGGTTCAAGAAGAGAAGGAATGTTTGGCGCTATGAATGCCACCATTATGAAAGCAACAGGTCCGATTGGAGCTGTTGCCTCCGGAATTGTTGTTGTTATGTGCGGGTTTGATGTGGATCTTGGAACTTACCAAAAAGAAGGTGTTTTCACTACTATGCGGCTTATTTTTAGTTTCGCTCCGGTAGTTTTATTATCTTTTTGTTTATTGTTATTGTATAAATATCCTTTAACAAGAAAAAGAATGTATGAAATAAAAGCTATTTTGAAAGAAAGACGCGCTAGCGGAAAAGAAACAGTTGTAAATACTTGATACTTTGTGCTTTGTTCTTTGTGCTTTGTTCTTTGTAAACCTTACAACCTTAAGACCTTAAGACCTTAAGACAAAAAAATGATTGCCACTTTTTTATCTAACAGAGAAGAAATAAAAATTTCTGTTCCCGATGATTCTATTATTTATGAATCTCATTTTCCGGAACCGGAAAAATCTGACGCGGAAACTGTTTTGGATTCTATAAACAATCCTGTAGATTCGGATAGTTTGTTGAACCTGTTAAAAAACAGAAAATCCGGAAAGGTTGTAATAGTTGTTTCTGATATCACCCGGCCTATTCCATATTTTGCTTTCTTACCGCAAATGCTGGAGTTAATTGAATCAGCCGGAATTGAAAAAGATGAAATTCTTATTCTCGTTGCAACAGGAATGCATCGTGTCAGCACTTACGAAGAATACGTAGAAATGTTTGAAAAAATAATTGCTGATAATTACAATATTATTGATCACAATTCCGAATGTGAAAAAGATTTAATAGAGTTAAAAAATAAAAAAAGTTGGTCGGGAAATTCTATTACTTTGAATCGACATTTTGTTGAAGCTGGTTTTAAAATTACTACAGGACTTGTTGAACCGCATTTTATGGCGGGATTTTCTGGCGGCAGAAAAGCTGTTTGCCCGGGTCTTTCTTCTTTTGAAACGGTTAAAAATTTCCACGGATTTGAATTTCTGGCAAGCAAAAAAGCTTGCAACGGAAACCTGAAAGGTAATCCATTGCACGAAGAAGCTTTGTCGGTTGCAAAAGCCGCAAAAGTTGATTTTTCCGTGAATGTTATTCTTAATAAAAACAGAAATGTTATAAAAGCGTTCGCCGGAGATATTGATTCAGCGCATCTTGCAGCTTGTGATTTTGTTACCGGTTGTGCTTGTCCAACTGTAACAGAAGCAGCGGATGTTGTATTGACTTCCAGCGGCGGATATCCTCTTGACGCTTCTTTTTATCAATGTGTAAAAGGAATGGTTTCATGTTTACCGGCAATAAAAACCGGCGGAACTATAATTTCTTTCGGCGGGTGCAGTGAAGGAATCGGCAGTTCTCATTACTCGGAAACAATGTCAAAATACGAAGGCAATTGGAAAAGATTTTTAGAAGATATTAAAGGCGGGCTTTTCATAAAAGATCAGTGGCAATATCAAATGCACTGCAGAACTTTAGAAAAAATAGGGCAGGAAAATTTGTTGTTTATTACTGACGGATTGAAACAAGACGCTCTTAATAATCTTTCCGTAAATGGAAGTTCAGTAAATAATGTGCAGGAAAAAGTTCAGGCATTAGTTAATAAATTTGTCGCTGATGGAAAAAAAATAGCTGTATTTCCTGAAGGACCATATTGTGGACCGGTAAGCCGCACTTCCCAGTACGAGCAATTAGCAGGAGTAATGTAAGTAATGGAGTAATGGGAAAAATTAAATATTCAATAATCAACAAGAAATGCTCAATTTTCAAGTTAAGAAAAAACAGAACCATAATCGCGCAGTAGTATGTTACTTCGTTGATTAGCAGTCGATGTAAAAAAAATAATTAAATAATAATGAACAGAAGAGAATTTATTAAACAAAGTGCAGCTGTAATAGGCGGAACATTTTTAGCCGGATGTTCAGGTAAATTATTGAATGGAGTTAATAAAATGAAAAAAAAACCTAATATATTGTTGATTACAACCGATCAGCAGTATGCTAAACTTATGTCATGTGCAGGGGAGTTAAATGTTAAAACTCCTAATCTTGATAAACTGGCTGCTTCCGGAGTTAGATTTGAAAATGCATATTGCGCAAATCCAGTATGCGTTCCCTCAAGATACAGTTTGACAACCGGATATATGCCGCATGTTTTTGGCGGTTTAGAGCACAACATGAAAAAAAACAAGCAGGATTTACCGGAAATAAAAGATTATATAGATACGCCTGCTATGGGGCATATTTTCAGAAATGCCGGTTATGAAACTGTTTATGGAGGAAAACTTCATGTTGAACAGTTTAACAATTATGAAGATGAAGCGGAAGAAACTTTTGGTTTCAAATGTCTTACCGGAGACACAAAGAAAAAATTAGCGAAAAAATGTTCTGAATTTATCAGAGAAAAACATGATAAACCGTTTGTGATGTGGGCTTCGTTTATAAATCCTCACGATATTTGCGTTGGGTTTCCTTTTATGGGATACAACGATATGGATCACCCTTACACTCAAAAATGTCATAAGAAAATCAAAAATTTGCATGATAAATATCCCGATATTCCATTGCCGGATATGCCGGAAAATTTTCTCCCTTCAACTGATGATCCGCTCTGGATGAAAAAATTCAGAAAGGGGAAAATGAAAAATATAGGACTTAATTCTGCATTTGGTTCGCATGCAATAGATTGGCCTGAGAAAATGTGGAAAGAATATCGCTGGGCCTATCGCAGGTACATGGAAAGTGTTGATAAACAGATTGGGAAAGTACTTGACGCGTTGAAAGAAAGCGGGCTGGAAGAGGATACGATAGTAATTTTCACCAGCGACCATGGAGATCACGATGGAGCACACGGCTTAACTATGAAGCGCAGTTTTTATGAAGAGTCAGCGAATATTCCTCTTATTATTTCATATAAAAACCATATTAACCCCGGGGTTCTTGATAAATCAAGTTTGATTAATAACGGGATTGATATGATTCCCACAATGTGTGATTTAGCAGGAATAGAAACTCCTGAAAAATTAAAAGGAAAAAGTTTTAATCCTTTATCAAATGAAATAAATGAGTTTGTTGTTTCCGAAACTGTCGGCGGCAGAATGCTGCGAACTCCGCAATATAAATACAATATATATTGCGTTGACGGAATATCAGAAGAACAACTTTTTGATATGGAAAAAGACAGGGGAGAAATGAAAAATCTTGCGAAATCAGAAAAGCATAAAAACGTTTTATTAGACCATAGAGCAAAATTAAAAAAATGGGCAAAAGAGCATCAAGACTCAAAAGGCCTTATCTATTTACAAAAAATATAATGAACTTACATCTGAATTTAGTGCCTATAATTGCACTATTTCACGTTTAAAAGGAGATATTATGAAAAAAGAAAAATTTGTAAAAAGCTTAGCTATTGGAGCAGCAGCTTTGTTGGCAGGTAATTTTGGGGGTTGCGCAAATAAAGATACCGTATATATTAAAGAAGAAAAAAAAGGAGAAATAAATATGACACAAAAACAACCAAACATTATTTTAATCAACTGTGACGACTTAGGATATGGCGACATCGGTTGCTACGGTTCAAAGTTAAACAAAACGCCCGCCATTGATAAACTCGCTGAAGAAGGAACTTTGTTTACAGATTTTTATATGCCGGCAGCTGTATGCACTCCGTCAAGAGCAGGAATGTTAACAGGATGTTATCCAGGTCGTATTGGTTGCGATACTTTTGATAATCTAAACAGTCACAAACGATCAGTGCTGTTTCCTGGAGATCCAACCGGGCTTAATCCTTCTGAAATCACATTTGCAAAAATTTTAAAGAAACAGGGCTACGCTACAAAATTAGTAGGAAAATGGCATCTTGGAGATCAAAAAGAGTTTTTGCCAACTAATCATGGATTTGACTCTTATTTTGGATTGCCATTTTCAAATAGTGATTGCAGAAGTAAATGGAAACCTGACAGCCCGCCGCTTCCTTTAATCAGAAATGATGAAGTGATTCAGGAACAACCTGATATGGCAGCTTTGACAGAACGATATGTTGATGAGTCAATATCTTTTATTAGAGAAAACAAAGACAAACCGTTTCTGTTATACTTATCACACATGTATGTTCATACTCCGTTATATATTGCAGAACAGTTTATGAAGGACTCGGAAAACGGTCAATATGGCGGAGCTGTTGCAGCTATTGATTGGTCTGTAAAAGCTATTATGTATGAGTTGAAAAAACAGGGAATGGACGAAAATACTTTAATTCTTCTTACTTCTGACAATGGTTCGGTAATAGAAGATAAAAGAACCGGTTCATCAGGGCTTGGAAGTAATGAGCCTTTGCGGGGTTGGAAAGGTTCAACTTGGGAAGGAGGAATAAGACTTCCTCTTATAGCAAGATGGGTAGGAAAAATTCCTGCTGGAAGAAAATGTTCTGAACTAATTACGGCAATGGATTTCCTACCTACTTTTGCTAGTTTAGCAGGTGGAGAAGTTCCAAAAGATCGAATTATTGACGGCCATGATATTTCAAATATTTTATTCGATAAAGAAAATGCAAAAAGCCCTTACGATGTTTTTTGTTATTATATTCAAAATAAAATGACTTCTATACGAGATAAAAAATGGAAACTATGGTTTCAAGAAAAAGAGCTGTATGATTTAGAAAATGATGTTGCTGAAAAAAATAATTTATACGATAAATATCCTGAAATTGTTAAAGAATTAGATAAAAAAGCTGATAAATATCGTAATGAAATTGGCGATTCTGTAAAAGGAATCAAAGGAACGAAACGAAGACCTGTTGGTTATGTA
>Ga0190283_1000579_pt1 | contig 18749 bp, 15 predicted proteins | sample 48691801_MG_FD_161669 | JGI IMG/M metagenome (GOLD analysis project Ga0190283, IMG submission 161669) | Hydrothermal vent microbial mat bacterial communities from Southern Trench, Guaymas Basin, Mexico - 4869-18-0-1_MG | ecosystem: Environmental > Aquatic > Marine > Hydrothermal vents >...
CGATTGCCGATTCGTTCACCGCGATCGCCGAGGATCGTCCCTACCGCAAAGGCATGGGGATTGCCAAGGTGATCGCCGCTCTCCAGCGCCAGGTCAAGAACGGTGGGCTGGACGGTGACATCGTCGCCGTGCTTGCCGAAAACCAGGAGTTTATCGACACCGTCCGCCGCCACGAGCAGTCCCGCTATGCAGAGAGTCAGGATAGGCTTCGAGCGATCATGTCGCAGCAGGATGCCGTGTCCGCGACGAGATGATAGACAGCGCCCGCTCCCGGTCATTCACCTCACCGGCGGCAGGCTCGATCGGCGTGTCAAAGAGCATCGATCGGTTTCAGTTCAGCAGCAAAGGACCGGCTTTCAGGGCGGGTTGACGGCAGACTTGCCGCATGACTTCGACGGAGGATGGATAGATGTTATCCAAAAACAAGCAGGGAATGGAAGTCCTCGACAGACAGGCGATGAAGCGGATTACAGGTGGTTTCGCGGCGAGACTTCACGGCTTCACGGGCAGCACTTGTGAACAGCCGGGACAATCCGGCGGGGATCTAGGTGATTTGTATTTTCGCAGTTATCGGTGCAAAACCGCCTCGTACGCGCTCGACTCTTACAATGCACATAACTTGGGAAAATACCCCTCGAAGTGAAGATGCAGCCGTGATCCCTCGAGTCCGCTCCAGGGCCGCATCTCAGCGATTCGACCCTTTCGATCTGGTTGCTCGGTAGCGCTGAACCTTCTTCAGGCAGACGCCGATGGTCGAAGGCGTCATTTCCGTTCGAGGGAAATCGCCGGCCGTAGGCCGACGTTGGCGTTGCGGTTGGAGCGAAATTCGCCGATACGCAGGGCCGAACGGCAGCTCGTGGAATCGGTGCTCCACGTACCCCCGCGAACGATCCTGAGCAGGTTGTCTCCCGATTCAAAAGCCGAGCCGTCCCGGGGCGCCGAGCTGTAGTTGATTTCGTAGGCGTCTTGACACCATTCCCCGACGTTACCGTAGAGGTCTTTTAGACCGAAAGGATTTGGCAGGTAGCTGCCGATCGGTGCGTGGCAGGCGTATCCATCGTTCATCCATTCGTCGATCTTGAAGAAGGGAATCCTGAGCGTGCCGAGCGTCTCGTCGGCGAGATTGGCCACACCGTCGAGGTCGTGCTGGTCGTTCCCCATCCACCAAATCGTGTCGGTGTGCGCCCGTGCGGCGTACTCCCACTCCGCCTCGGTCGGCAGGCGCATCTCGTATCTGCGGAGCATTCGCACACTTTCCTGCCAGTTCACCTGTTCCACGGGATGCAGCGGGTTGATCACCTTGTCGCAGTACTCTTTGCCGGGATAATAGAAGCTGGGATTGGATCCTGTCAGCCGCAACCATTGGGCCTGGGTGAGCTCGAACTTGGAGAGCAGGAACGGCGCCACCGTCACCTCGTGAACCGGACCCTCGTCCGGCTCGGCGTAGGGATCCACGTTGGGATCGTCCTCGGACAGCTCGTTCGAGGGCTTCACCGCGCCCATTGAAAACGTGCCCCCTGGAATGAGCACAAAGACGATGCCCGTCTCGACGTTAATGATCGGCTCGCCTAGATCGTCACGCTGGGCGATCGAACCCGACTCGAGATGGCCGAACTCGAAGAGGCCGGAGTGGGGATCGCGGCCGATCGGCACCAGGCCCTGCATCGGGGTGATAGTCAAGCCCTTGTCGAGGAAATACTCTTTGGATTCGGCAATCGTGGCGATCGCTTCCTCCCAGTCCTCGCGATGGGCGGCCAGGGTTTGAGGCAGGATTTTGCCGGCGAAGTCGAGCCGCTGCTGCATCTGAGCCATCGGACCGAAATCGTCGGCGCTGAGATCCTCGATCTTGGCGATCAGCGTCGTCAATCGGTCATGCTCCCGCTGAGCCGCGGGATTTACGAATAGCCACGCTCCGCGCTTCGTGATCTTGTCCCCAGTGCGGGCGAGGACGGCGTCGTGCGAGACCAGCTCCTCCTCGAGCTGCTGAATCACGGATTGACCGGCGGCGGTGCCGGTCGCGCGACCTTCGGTCTTTTCGGCTTTCAGAGCTTCTAACCGCGCCACGAGGTCGCGCCTTTCGGCCTTGAGGTCTTCCCATCCCTCGTCTAGGGTGGTGTAAGTCAGGCGCAGTTCGTCGAGGTTGCTGCGGTGCAGTTCCAGATTGCCGGCCAACTCCTCGGCCTCGGCCAGCCACGCCTGCATCTCCCGGGCTCTCTCGGGGCGTGCCGGCCAGAGATCGTCGGCCTGCAGCTCGAGCTCGGCTAGGCGCATCAGGTCGTAGGGACCGGTGAGGTGCTGGATCTCCACGAGGAGCTCATTGGCCAGCGTGGCGCTCTCCTCGGCTTCCTTTTGCGCCTCCTCCGCCTTGGCCCGCGCCGCCTGGGCTTCCGTGCGCTGGAGTTTTTCCTCTTGCTCCGCCGCCTGCGCGCGCAGCTTTTCGAGGTTGGCGTTGTTACGTTCCTGCTCGATCTCGAAGGCCGCCTCCTCGGCGAGCTTGCGCTTCGATTTCTCCTGACTGACGAAGACCCAGGGCACGGCCACCACGAGGATCAGGATGATGCCGATCGCCACGCTCAGGCTAGGGTTCTTCCTGGCCGCTTTAGCGAGCCGCGAGCCCCAACCGGCTGGTTTGACCAGGGGTTCGATCCCTTCGATGAGGCGTTCGACATCCCTGGTAAAGCTGGCCATCTTCAGGTAGCGACGGCCCGGGTCCTTCTCCAGAGCCTTGAGGATCACCGTGTCCAGACCGCGGGAGATGGCGGGGTTGAGGCGGCGCGGGGGCACGGGGTCGGCTTCTCTCACCTGCTGCAGTACCTGCTCGGTGGTATCACCCTCGAAGGGCACCCTTCCGGTAACGGCTTCATAGAGCGTGACGCCGAGGGAGTAGATGTCGGTGCGCTCGTCGATCCTGCGGTTGTGGGCCCAGACCTGTTCGGGGGATGCATAATGGGGAGTGCCGTGCATCTGCCCCGGTAGAGTGATGGTCGTTCGATCGAGATGGCGCGCCAGACCGAAATCCATGAGTACCGCCTTGCCCTCGGCGGTGATCTGGATGTTTGCCGGTTTCACGTCGCGGTGGATGATTCCGGCGCAGTGGGCGCAGTCGAGTGCTTGGGAAATCTCGTGGATCCAACGCAGGACCTTCTCAAGGGGGATCCTCTCCTGGCGGGCTCTCGCCTGGTGCAGCTTGTCATTCAGGCTCTCGCCGGTCACGAGTTCCATGGCAAAATAGTGGACTCCGTTTTCCTCCCCGCTGGCGAAGATGGTGGCGATGTTGGGATGGTTGATCTTGGAGGCGGCCTCGATCTCACGCCAGAAGCGGGTTTCGGCGCCGAGGGAGTCCCGCTTTTCCGGCCGGATCACCTTCAGAGCGACTTCCCTGCCCAGTGACTCCTGCCAGGCGAGAAAAACGACCCCCATGCCACCCTCGCCCAGGCGACGGAGCAGGCGGAACTCGCCGAATCTCTCGTAAGGTAGGCCAGGCTCCACGGTGAGCTCGACCGTGGACGGTCCGAAGTGATCGGCACCGGCGATCACCGCCGGTCTGTCGAAGTCGTCCATGAAATCGGGATCCTCTTCGTAGGATTGGAGCAGCGCCGCGACTTCCCCCTTGAGCGCTGGATCGTCTGAGCAAGCCTCGTCGAGAAAGGCGGCGCGCTCAGCGGGATCGCGCCTCAGAGACTGGACGAAGAGCTCCCTCGTGAGACTATCGATATCATGGTGCATCGTTTTCCGCCCTCTTCAGGTCGAGTAGAATTCTCGCCTTGATGTATTTCCAGTCGTTTTTGACCATGTTTTCGCTGATCTTCAGCTCGTCGGCGATCTCTTTCAAAGTGTAACCGAGCAACAGCCGATAGTAGAGGACCTGGCGCAGCCGCTTGTGCTCGTCATCATCGCGAAAACGCTGAAAAACCTTCACGATCGTTTCTCGATACTGTCGAATATCGAGCGGATCTTCACGTTGAGGATAGCAAGGATCGAGGGGCACCCGTGGCAGGCTTTCGATCCTCCTCTTTTTTCGTCTGGCGTAGTCGATCAGGATCCGGTCGAGTGCGATCTTGGCGTATTTTAGAAAGTGTGAGCGATTCTCCCAGCTTAAATTCTTGTTCTTTTTGAGGTTGAGAAACAGTTCGTTCATCAGAGCCGTCGGTTGGAGAGTGTGACCGCGACGTTCGTTCTTCATGGCGCGGTCGGCGAGAGAATAGATCTCATTGTAGAGCAGTGATAACAGCTCCTCCCAAACCGCATGGTCTCCCGCCGAGATCGATCTCAGCAGGGTGGTGATGTCATCGGCCGCGTCCGACATATCGAAAAAATTCCCTAAAAATAATTTTCCATAAACTCTGAGACGAAATTGTACGCTTATGTTTTTAGAAAGGCAAAAAGTTTGATCCTGTCTGCATTGAGTTTTAGCGAATCACTACAATGAGGCAGGTCAAACGGGATTTTGCGTAATTTGACAACGGAATCCCTTTGAGAGAACCAAGCTTTCTCGATCTGTGATCCACGTTCTGTGATCCGAACGAAAGACCTTTTTGACGGCGTATTCAATCTGCGTTGATCCAATCGCTTCATTGAAGGCCGCAAGAGCGCGAAGGAGTATGAAGTCGTTTTCATAGAATGTGAGGAAGCGACTCACGGCGAAGACCTTACAAACAGACATGGAGGGGGAGAACAACACGGAGGTGTTCTCTCCTTCTGTCTTTTTGGCCTTCTGTCTTTTTGACCTTCTGTCTTTGGGGTGGTTTTCTGCGGTAAATCATCCGTGGAGCTCGGCGGGATCATTGGCGGCCGTTCAGCGTCGATACGATGACCTCGCTAGAATGATCGGACGGTACCGTCCGATCGCATCTTTGGCGATCCGCAGCAGCTCGGGGATCGCGCCCTCCATCGCCCGGCGGCGGAAGAACTGACCCTGATTGCCGAACGAGATGCCGCAACCGAACGCCCTGATCCGGTCGAGCGCTGCGATGATCCGGAAGCGCCACGACCGCGCATCGAAGCGCGCTGTGAACGACCCGCCGACCGCCTGTGGTGCCCTGTTCAGCCTGAAAAGCATCTTCCCGAGGGCTCCCCGTTCGCGCCTGGCGTCGGCATGCAGCACGAGCACGACGTCGCCTCGGGCCCGTTCGACGCCGCGTGCGATCTGCGCCCCCCGGAAGAGGAGTTGGGACGCCGGCGGGTAGATGGCGGCGTGCGTTTTGTGATTGACTCACTGCCAGTTGTCATCGCGGAGACCGGCCAGCTCGGGTGCGTCCGGGGCGTAGCGGTAGGGATTGTAGCCGGCGTTCTAAATCTTGCCTTCCCACACATAGCGGTGGATATCGTCGCCCACGGGGAAGGGCAACATGAGGACGCGAGCTGCCACTGCTACGAGAATCAGCGCGATCATGCCTTTTCTCGTCGAGGGCCAACTGAGCCACAACACCGCCATGATCGCCTGGGTGATCACGTAGACCGTCAGGAATGGGTAGCCTCCCCGGCCGATCGGGCCGTGACAACCGATCGGCCGGCGGGGCTGTTTTGCGGCAGTCTCCTACTGTTGCTATCTGCAGGCGTTCTCAGCACAATACAGGGGACGCTGCACGCGAAATAGAATCTCACGCCAAGTGATGGACCTGGTGAGTCGATCGCTTGCAGGAAGGAGCATGTTCATGGCGTTTCGTAGGCTATTACCGACTCTCGTCGTGCCTGTCGTGATTGCCGTTCTGCTGACAGCGGTCGCTTGCGCGGCTGCCGGCGAAACCGCTCTCGCGCCTGAGGTGGAACATGAAAACCACGCGCTGCAGGTCTTGATCGACACCGACATGGGCCTCGACGACGTGCGGGCCCTATTCGCCCTCCTGGCCGTGCCGTGGCTCGACGTTGAAGGGATCGTGGTGACCGAGGGCGCGGCTTCACTCGGAAGGGGAATGGACAACCTCATCGGTCTCGTCGAGTCGCTACATCGCGACGGAGTGCCGCTCCTGCTGGGGCGCAGGTCGTTCGACGCCACAATTCCGCCGTGGAGAGGGATCGCCGATCGCCTGGGCGGCGCCCTGTTTCCTCCACCCCGAAGGATCCGGCCGTTATGCGATCTGTCCGCGCTGATCGAGAGTATCTCCGGGGAGCATGACGATGAGCTCGGATACGTGGTGCTCGGACCGTTGAGCACACTGGCCGCTCTTAAAACGGAGAATCCACAGGCTTTCAAAGGGTTGGAAGCAGTCTGGATGCCGGCCCGACTGGCGGAGGACCACGTACTGTGCGGTTGGAACCTGGAGTACGACCGCGCCTCCGCCATGCAGGTACTGGCCACGGCGCCGCGCATCGTGGTGGTCGATCTACCGCCGGCGACCGCGATCGATGCTGCCCGTTTCCTTTCCGAGCTCCACGGGATCGGTGCCGGTGCCCGCTGGGTGGGACGCCTCCTGGCGGAGCTGGACTCTTCGAGGTCCCATCTGATGATTTACGACGAGCTGGTCGCCGCCGCCCTGATCGCACCGGAACTGCTTGATGTCGAAAAGCAGCGCTGGCGTGCCGCCCGTCTCGATGCCGCTGGAATCGTTCTCGAGGCGTCCCCTGCAGGAAACATCGAGATCGCCCGGTTCCGGGATCTCGATGCCGCTCTGAGCCGGTTGGCCGGGCTCTGGTGCGATCCGGCCGCCAGCGGTATCGATCACAGCGACCACAGTCACTCGAGCGATGAGCCCCCGCTCGCGCCTGAGCGGCTCCTGAAAGCGTTCCACGGCCACCTCGGTCCGTACGTGGTTCTCGGGTATCGTCTTTCGCGGCTGGCCGTCGAGACCGCCGGTTGCGAGGGCCACTTCGACATCGAGGCCACGGTCTACACACCGCTCACACCGCCTCCCTCCTGCATCATCGACGGGATTCAGATCGGGAGCGGGTGCACCCTGGGAAAGAGGAACATCGAAGTCCTTCCTTGCGAGGGGCCTGCCCGGGCGCTCTTCACAGCGAAGAACGGGAGACGCCTCGTCGTCGGTCTCAAACCCGGGGTGCCCGGGCGCGTCAAGGAGCTGGTGGAATCGCTGGGGGTCGAAGAAGCGGGGATGTTTTTTCTGACAGCGCCGAAGGAGACGCTCTTCGAAGTCCACGAGCTGGGCCCTGTCAAACTCGAAAGACGGGTTTTTTGAACGAACGTCCGCCGACCATCGGCCCGGGATACCGGCCTGGAACATAACTTTTGCTGTGTCCCACTGAGGTTTCCCCCAAGGATCTACTCGGCAGGAAAGCAACACGGGACGCTGGTCGAGGGGCAGCGTCCCGTGCGTGGGATACGATCCGGTGTCGGCTTACTCGAGCGTAAAGCCCAGCTTCACAGTCACCTGCCAGTGAGCGACCACTCCATCGTCGACGTGGCCGCGTGTTTCCACCACCTCGAACCATCTGATGTCGCGGATGGTTTTCGATGCGCGCGAAACTGCGTTCTGGATCGCGTCCTCGACCGATTTGGTCGACGAACCGGTGATCTCGATTTTCTTGTAAACATGATCGGGCATTGTCATTCCTCCTCAAGGGCTCCGTTGATGAACAAAGGCATAGCCTTTGGCGGTCCCAAAGTTTATCTCATGAGACGTTGTGCACTGAAGAGCTTTTGTTTTTTCCTCTTATCGCAAGCACGATGATCACGGCACCGAGCAAAACCATGGGAATGCTCAGGAGCTGCCCCATGCTCAGAGCCATATCCTCGCTGAAGGCTGCCTGGCGAACCTTGATGAATTCGATACCGATCCTGGCGCTGAAAACGCTCACCAGAAAAACCCCCGTGAGCAGACCCTTCGGCAGCTCCGGTCCCTTGCGCCGGTAGATCGTCATCAGCATGATGAAGATCACGAGATACGAGAACGATTCGTAGAGCTGCGCCGGATGGCGCGGATGGTTGTCGATGCGGGCGAAGATGAACGCCCAGTCGACATCTGTCGGCCGGCCGAGAATCTCGGAGTTGAAGAGGTTGCCCAGGCGGATCAGCGTGCCGCCCAGCGCCGTGGGGATGGCGATCCGGTCGAGGAGCCAGACATAGGACCGGTCGCGGCGCCGGCGCGAGAAGAGATAGATCGAGGTGAGGATACCCACGGCGCCGCCGTGGCTGGCGAGACCTCCCTTCCAGATCTGGAGGATCGCTTCGGGATTGCTCAGATAGTAAGACGGATCGTAGAAGAAACAGTGACCCAGACGGGCACCGATGATCGTTCCTGCCAGCATGTAGATGAGCAGACTGTCCAGATCGCTGACCGGCTTGCCCTCGCGCTGATAGATGGAGCGCATGATGCCGAATCCCAAGAGGAAAGCCGTGGCGAAGATCAAGCCGTACCAGCGGATCTCGAAGGATCCGAGGCGCACGATATGGGGAGTCACGTCCCAGTAGATATAAGCTAGCAACACGGTTCAAAATCCTGACTGTTTGCCTGTCATTGTGTCGATGACCACCTCGATCACGGCGGTCTCGTCCAGTACCTGATTACGATAGATATATCGTTCGGAAACCACACCCGGCTGTGGACCGGCATAGTGATCCATGATCACGTCGAGCGCTCTTTGCTTATCATCTCGATCGTCGACGAGATGTGCTCGTCCGAAACCGATCACACTCCGGTAACTCATCGACCACCGGCAGGGGGTCGATGCCGGTTCGATCCGGCATTCACCTTCCAGCTCGAAGCAGACTCTATCATTCTCGGCGAGGATTTCGAGCTTGCGTCCAGCGGGCGCGGTGTGGAAGTAGAGATGATTGTCCTCATAACCGAAGCAGAGGGGGATCACGTAGGGCCGCTTCTCGTGACAGAGCCCGAGCCGGCAGACCTTGGCTTCGTGGATGATCGCCTCGATCGCCTCTCGTTCGAAAATCTCCTTTTCCTGTCGTCGCATCGTCATCGCCTTCCGTCGATCACGGCGCCGTCGCGGCGCGCCGATCCGGCGGCTGCCCCCGCCCTCAAGGTACAACGGAGACCCGTCCGTCTCCCGGACCGGTGACACTCCCGATGTGTGCCGCATCCGCGATGCCCCGCTCGCGGAGCGCCGCCAGTAATGCCGGCGCTCGTTCCGCGGGCAGGCAGATCAACAGCCCACCCGATGTCTGGGCATCGGCGAGGATCAAACGTTCAACGGGGGAGATCGTTTTCGCGAAGGTCACGTGAGGCGATACATGCTCGAGGTTGTTCTTGGAGCCACCGGGTACGACGCCGGCAGCGGCAAAATCGCGAGCCGCCGCCAGCACCGGCACGTCCCCGGCGCAGAGCGTCACCTCCACCATGCTTCCCGCGGCGATCTCACGCAGGTGCCCGAGCAGCCCGAATCCGGTGATGTCGGTACAGGCGTTGGCGCCTACGCTGAGGGCTGCCTCGGCCGCCGGTCCGTTGAGCGTCGCCATGAGTGTCACCGTGCGCTGGACGTCATCGTTAGCGGCCAACCCGCGCTTGATCGCCGTGGTCAGAATGCCCACCCCGATCGGCTTGGTGAGCACCAGGGCGTCGCCTGGCTGTGCCGTATCGTTGCGCAGCAACTGAGCCGGGTGGACCATGCCGGTGACCGCCAGGCCGAACTTGGGCTCGTTGTCCTCCACGGTGTGGCCGCCGACGATCTCGATCCCGGCCTCGGCGGCCTTGTCCCGGGCACCCAGCAGGATCTGCTCCAGCACGCTCAGCGGCAGACGGCTCGAGGGGAAGCCCACGATGTTGAGCGCGAATATGGGGCGCCCGCCCATGGCGTAGATGTCGCTGAGCGAGTTGGCCGCCGAAATGGCCCCGAACTGATAGGGATCGTCGACGATCGGTGTGAAGAAGTCTACTGTCTGAACGAGGGCGATGTCGTTGTTCAGGCGGTAGACGGCGGCGTCGTCGGCGCTGTCCGTGCCCACGAGCAGGTTGGGATCCTGCGGCGCGGGAAGCCGGGCCAGCACCTGCTCCAGCTCCTGGGGGCGCAGCTTGCAGGCGCAGCCAAGACCGTGCGTGAAGCGGGTGAGCCGGATCTCTCCATCGGCGGCAATCGTCTTCGACCGCACCGCGGTGTCGCCGGGAGCGAGGCGTGCGACAGCAGCGCTGACCACCTCGACGGCTCTGTCGATCTCCTCTTCGGTGGTGTGACGTCCTGTGGAGAACCGCACCGTTCCCATGGCCCATTCGATCGGCACGGCCATGGCCTCGAGCACCGCCGATAGATCGACCTCTCCGGCGTGGCAAGCGGCGCCGGCCGAAGCCGCCACCTCGATGCCTATCTCGTCGACGAGGGTGTTGGCCTCGAGGCCCGGAAAGCTGAGGCTCAATGTATTGGGCAGTCGCTGCTCGGGATGCCCGTTGAGCCGCACTCCGCCAGCGCCGAGCTCGTCCACCAGCCCGCGATGCAGCCGATCGCGCAAGGCCTTGGAACGTTCGATGTTGGTTGTCTGGTCGCGAAGGGCGATCTCGCAGGCCTGTCCCAGACCGACGATCTCCAGCACGTTCTCCGTACCCGGGCGGCGGCCGGCTTCATGCGCCGCGCCGTGCATCAGCTTGGCGAGCTGGACGTGACCCCCGATGAAGAGCGCACCGATCCCTTTGGGCGCGTAGAGCTTGTGCCCGGCGAGAGAGAGCAGGTCGACACCGAGCGCCTCGACGGAGACGGGGATCTTGCCCGCCGACTGGGCCGCGTCGGTGTGCATCCAAGCACCGTGACGGTGGGCGACCTCGGCCAACTCGGCGATCGGCTCGATCGTGCCGACCTCGTTGTTGGCGTGCATCACCGTCACCAGGATCGTGTCGGCCCTGATCACCCGCTCGAGGTCGGCCTTCTCGACCAGGCCGTGGGAGTCCACGGGTAGAATGGTGATCTCGAAGCCCTGGGTTTTCAGCCAGGCACAGACCTCGGTGACCGCGGGATGCTCCACGGCCGAGGTGATGATGTGCCGGCCGCGATGGCTGAGAGCTTCCGCGACGCCGCGGATGGCGTAGTTGTTGCTCTCCGTGCCACCGCTGGTGAAAACGACCTCCTCGTTGCGACAGCCGAGCAGGGCGGCTGCCTGAGACCGGGCCTTCTCGATGGCCCGCTTCGTCGTGGCGCCGTAAGAGTGGCTGCTCGATGGGTTTCCGAAGTGCTCGAACAGGAAGGGCGTCATCGCCTCGGCGACCTCGCGGTGGATCGGTGTGGTCGCGTTGTAATCGAGATAGATAGGCTGCATGGTGACGAACCTCCAGCAAACACCCCATGTGATACTTCACGCCACGACGCGCATTGTACCGGTGGCCATGATAAAAAAACAGCCGCGAGACTCTGCGCTCGCTGCACGTTCCGCAGTGGCGGGGCTAGCGGATCGCGACGACGTATGCCACGAAGGACTCGGAATTGTCTCCCTTGCTTGTGAGACGATAGACCCCGTTGCCTTCTCCCGTTTTCTTGTCGGTTCCCTCCCAGTAGACATAGACGTCTTCGAAGCCGGCCTCTTCGAGGATGTCAGTCAACTCGGGGATCGTCCAGAGCCGCCAATCGTAGGTGAAGGCGCGACGCATCGGCCGCTTGTCGTGTGGTATGAAGTGGATGTGGCACTTGAGGTCTCCGGTCACCGGACTGAAGCTGGCCTGATCCCAGATGTAGGTGAACGAGCGGTATTTGGTCTCCTCCTGCTGGATCGCCATCGACGTGGGACCACCGAAGATATCCAGATAGAACAGCCCGTCTTTCACGAGCGCTTTTTGGCAGCGGCTGAAGTAGGCCAGCATATCGCGCCGGCTCTTGAGGCAGAAGTATGAGAAGTTGAACGCCGTCACGACATCGACCTTGAAGGGATAATCGTCGAGCACGTTGCCGCGGATCAGCTCGACCCGGGGTTCGAGACTGGCGAGCTGCGCCAGATTATGGGTTCTCGCCCAATCGAGAGTCGGCTGGTCGAGGTCGATGCCGTAGGCCTTGCCGCTAGGTTCCATACGGACCCACTCGCAACACAGCGCCGCGGTTCCGCAGAAGTCTTCGCGCAGAGTCAGCGGGTCGCGCTGCCTCAGACGCTTGAACACGCGCCGAATGAAGTTGATGTCCGCCTCGGGGGCCTGGACCGATTCTTCGTAGAGTACGAACTTGTCGTAATTCTCGTTCTTGATTTGTCTTTTCCTTTACATCACGTGGTTGCTGTTTTTCAAGCCGTCCGCGTTCCTGTGTGGTCGGTCAGCGAGGCTGGGCTCGATGTTTCATTCAATCCGCAGATCCGTTACAATCTGCAGAAACAGAGTAGAGACCTTCAAGGTAAAAATCTCAATGTGTAGATCCTTGTTCAATTTTTTTGCGCTGGTTCTGTTTTTCGGCCCATCGAGCCTCATCGCCGCAGACAGCGTCGCGGCCTTCTTCAATCCTGACGACCCGGAGGGGCGGTCGCTCGTCCTGTCGCTCCTCGAGGATAGGGGAGTCAGGTGCCGGGAGATCGACTCGCTCATCGCCGAAGACAAGCTCAAGCTGAGCCGCTTCGAGGTCCTGTGGGTCGGTCCGCGGGCGACGCAGAGCCGAGTGCTCACCGACTGGATCCGCGGCCATGGAGAGGAGATGCGGAGCTTCGTGGCCAAGGGCGGCATGCTGGTGACCTTCCTGCAGAGCCCCGATTTCTGGGACATCGAGCCCTGGCTGCCCTGGCGGTCGTTCGTCCTGAGGCGGTGGGAGCTGCCGGTCAAGGTGGTCTCCATCGAGGAGCGCCACCCGCTTTTTAGCCGGCCGCACACCTTCTCCAGTGAGCGCCTCACCGAGATTCTGCCCCGCAGTGTGCCGGGGGGCGGATCGATTGAAAGAGCGAACCACGGCCTGGTGCTGGCCCGCGACGGGCATGGACGACCATGGTGCGTCGAGCTCGGCTGGGGCAAGGGCCGCGTGCTGCTGCTGGCGTGGGCGCCGCCGACACATCCCGACGAGGCCAAAGACGAGGGCCGCGATCTCGAGGCGGCACAGCGGATCGCGTCGTACTTTGCGGAGAACGTGCTCCAATACGCCCTCGACTGCGCCGGCGGCAAGGCGCATCCCCTTGCCGATGAGATTCTGGTGTGCGATTGGAGCGCGGCCGGCCGGCTCGACCCCGCGCTCTACTCTGCAGCGGTTGAAAAAGTGCACAAGCAGGGTGTCAACGCCGCCGTGGACCGGGGCATCGCTTACCTGAAAGCGCAGCAGAAGCCGAACGGCTCCTGGGGTCCCTACGGCGCCAGCAACGGCCAGTACAAGGTAGGCCCGACAGCGATCGCCCTGCTGGCATTGCTGGTGAGCGGTGTGAACAAGCACGAGAGCTTCATCATGCGTGGCTTCGACTGGATGCTCTACAATCCCCCGGAGATGACCTACGAGATCGGGCTGGCCATGATGGCTCTCGAGCACAAGGCGGCTCCCATGTACGAGCGTTTCGAGCTCGAGCGTATGACCCCCGAGGAGCGCAAGCGCTTCCGCTACCGGCGCGACCTGAGCGACAAGGAGCGCGGGTACATGCAGGCCTGTCGCGACCGTTTGCTCGACCGGCATGTGCGTGGCGGGCTGTGGGCCTACCGGCCCGGCCTCGGGGATGGTGACATCTCCAACGGGCAGTACGCGATCTTGGGGCTCAAGGCCGCCAGGCGGTGCGGTCTCGCGGTTCCGCGAGAGATCTGGAAGGAGGGGCTCGAGTTCTTTCTCCGGCACCAACAGTCCTCGGGGACTTCGGTGGTGGTGCCGCGCTTCCGGAAGATCGCTTCCGACGGGACGCTGAAGTTCACCGACCGCCGCGCCGAGGCCAGGGGGTGGAGCTACAGCCTGGGTGGCACCGAGCGCCTCGGTTCCCATGCCTGCATCGGCATGGCCTGCATCCTGCTGTGCTACGAGGAGCTCATGGCCAACCCCGGACCGAAGGGGGGCGCGCATGCAACCAAAGTGCGCGAGGCGGTGCGCGACGGCACGGCGTGGCTCTTTGGCTACTGGTCGATCGATCACGTGCCGCAGGGCGAAAAATTCTACTATTACTACTACATCTACAGCCTGGAGCGGGTGGGGGTGCTCACGGAGCAACGGTTCATCGGCGACCGCGACTGGTACCGCGAGGGCGCACGCTACCTGATGGCCAAGCAGAACAGAGACGGGAGCTGGTCGTCGCGCGGCGGTGAGTGGGGCACTCCGATCGCCAACTCCGCCTTCGCCCTGCTCTTCCTGAAACGTTCCACGCCGCCGCCGGTGATCACTCTGGGACACTAGCTCTCATTGGCTGCCAACCGTTAGCCCGTCATCACCGACCTGACCTCGCCGCGAGCGACCTTTTCCATGGCCTCGGCGAAGAGGTCGATCTCGGAGGTCGTGGTGTAGACGTTGGGTGTGACGCGGATGCCGCGGCACTCCTCGTGATCGATGGCGATCACGTAGATCCTGTATTTGTCGAAAAGATACGAGCAGAGTTTGTTGACGTCCACGCCGTCGATGCAAACATTGACCAGGCCGCACCAGTGCGTTGGATCATCGATGTTGATCCTGAACCTCACGTTCTCAAAGCGCCTCAGCCGCTCGATCCAGCGCTTGTGGAGGTACCTGAAACGTGCCGCTTTGCGGTCGATACCGATCCCCTCGTTGAAGATCAGCGCCTCGGCTATGGCATTGATGTTGGCCGCCGGGTGGGTTCCGATCTCCTCGAACTTGCGGATGTCGCCGTCGATCGACTCGTCCGCGGCCATGAGCGGCCACGTTTTTTCGATCCGGTCCCTGCACACGTAGAGAAAACCGGTGCCCACCGGTGCGTACGTCCATTTGTGGAGGCTGGTGCCGAAGTAGTCGCAGTCCAGATCGGCGAGCGTGAAGGGGAAGTGTGAGAAGGTGTGCGCTCCGTCGCACATGACCGGGATACCTCTGGCATGCGCGATGCGGCACACTTTTTTGACCGGCGTGATTTGGCCGGTCAGATTGATCATGTGCATGACCAAAATCACCCGGGTCTTGGGGGTGATGGCTTCTTCGATACGGCTGACGTAGTCATCGTCGCTCATGAGCGGCACAGGTATCTTGACCTTCTCGAGGACGATCTTGTCGCGCCTGACCCGCTGATCCCAGGTGGTCATCATCCGGCCGTAAGCCTGCGTTGTGACCAGGACCTCGTCGCCGGGCGCGAGATCCATTCCGAACTGGGCGATCTCCATGGCCTCGCTCGTGTTGCGCGTGATGGCGATCTCTTCACGGTCGCAGCCGAACCGCCTGGCGATCTTGGTGCGCACGCCTTCCTTGTCGGGCCTCAGATGCTTCCACATGTAATAAGATGGCGCCTGGTTCGAGTGATCGAGGTAGCGCTTGAAGGCGCTGTGGACGGTCTGGGGGCTGGCGGAGCACCCCCCGCTGTTCAGATGGATGATGGTACGATCGAGGGCGAATGCCGACTGGATGCGCGACCAGAACCATTCCTGGTCGGCCAGCCTCTCAGGTGAGTCTTCAGGTGTCAGTCCGCTGACCGTCTCCGCGACGATCGCCAGCGCATCGCTGTGCAGCATGGCGACCGTGAAACCACCGCCCAGCGCCAAACGCTGAATGAATTGTCGTCTCGTGGTCATGGGAGCTCCTCCTTACTGACGCGTCTCGAATTGGGAACGATGTCGTGGAATCGTTGTCGATCATCGTACTGGAAAGGTCACACATGTACAAAGAGAACATGTGCTTCCTAATCGGTTGTTACAGTGAGAGAGCCGTTGAGAAGGTCCCGGCCTGAATCTCTGGATCTCCTGATGCGGTTGAGGTATGCTGTGAGGTGTCGGCCGCCGTAGCAACATCACACGAGGGAATATCATGAAAGAAAGCGATCAAGACAATCTCGGTCTCGACGAACAGTTTGACGATTCTCCACACCTCGCCTTGTGGATCGTTTATCTCTTTTTTTTGCCGCGCACGTTTTTCCGTCAATTCGCCGAAAAACCGAATCCGACTCTCACCGTGGTCTGTGCCTGGCTTTACGGCATGTGTGGTGTCATCGATCGAATCAGCACGCGAGGCTTGGAAGGGAGAGAGGTTCCCTTCAGCGAGGACTGGGTTCTGCGCTGGTTGTTCATCGGCGGGGCCGGCGTTCTGGGCGGACTGGGTTATTTTTTCGTGGGCGGCTGGTGGTATCGCGTGAGATTGAGCTGGTCCGGTGCACACCGTGCAAATCCGAATCTGGCTCGGCGCGTTTATATTTTCGCGGCGCAGATCGTTGCTATACCGACCGTCCTGCTGACCACGTTCGAGACGATCGTGTACGAGACGCCTGCGGCGGCCGACGGCGCGGATTCCGGCCTCTGGTGGTTGTTGTTCCTGCTTTTTCCTTTCTGGGCAGCCTTGGTCAGCACCATCGGTGTTTGGACCGTTTTCGAAGTACGGCGGTCTGTTGCTACGTTCTGGTTTCTGATTCTGCCGTGGCTGGTCTATCTCCTGTTCTTCGTCCCGTTTTTGACCTTGGTCTTTTCCGGAAGCAGTCTGCTGGCCGACGCTGATCTCGTGACTACCAAGAAACACGAGAGCGCTGCTCTGGCGTTCTCCTATCCGGGAAACTGGATCATCGACAAAAACGACGAAAACTATGATCCCGATCACAATGTATCGGTCGAACCCGTTCTGGCCGATGCCGTCGTCAAAATTCTGGTCTATTCATCGGAGAGCATGGTTGGAGACGAACTGGATAAAACAGTGAGCGCGTACGAGCAGTCGATCCAGGACATGCGGTTGAGGGAAACGGTCGCGACTCTAGGTCTCCTGATTGGCACCAGCCGATCGGGTACCGGAAAAATCAGTGGAAAGATCTATACCATCGACTTTTTCATCTCTTCCATCGAGGAGGGGCGTTACCTCGAAATCCAGGAGCTCGTGCTGCAAAAACAGGCAGATGAGTTGAGGAAGGGTTTCGAGCTGATCTATGATACTCTTCGGGTTGGAGAGTAGAGTATCAATTGCACTGTAATGTGTGTGACTACATGTGCAGCTCGATGATGTCCCCGTCGTTGACCACGTGTTCGCGCGTTACGGTTTGCCCGTCGTATTTGCCCTCACCCCAGATGCGGGCGAACTTGAGACCGGCGGCAAAGTCCTTGTGGATCTCCTGGGCGAAATCCATGATGGTTTTGCCGCGTTTGAGGTAGACCGGATCGTCCAAGTCGGCTTTTTTGCCTGGAGTCTTGGTGTAGGCGCGGACCACGTCGAGCCCGTGGAACACGGCGTGCTGGAACTTCGGCAAACCCTCCTGCGTCCGGGTGGACAAGGGCAGCAGCTTGAAGCCGGGCAGGAGCTCGGCGATGACCGCCTCGGTCTCTTTGGCCTCGGGTAAATCGATCTTGTTCAGGACGATGAACGTCTTGACCTCGAACAGCTCGCCCGGCTCGGGCGTCGCACCGGCTTCGGGAGCGAGCTTGACCTTGGTCTGCTCCAGCACCTGATTGATCATATCCCAGGAGTCCAGGATCTCGGGATCGGCGGCGTCGAGCACGAGCAGTACGATATCACACTTGCGCAGCAACCCGGGCAGATCAGCGTCGTGATGCTCCGCCGAGACGGGCGGCGTGTCGACGAGCTGGACCACTGCGTTCTCAAAGGACATCATGCCGGGAACGGGGAGCCGTGTGGCATAAGGGAAGGGCGCCACCTGCACGCTGGCTTTGGTCAAGGCCTGCATGATCGACGACTTGCCCGAGTTGGGCGGGCCGATGAGCACCACCATGCCGGCACCTGCGCGGCGGACCTTGTAGGGGCTCGTCTTCTGAGAAGCGCCGCCCTTTTTCTTGCCCTCCTGGTTGCGCAGCTTCGAGAGCTTCTTCTTCAGATCGCCGCAGAGCTTGTCGGTCCCCTTGTGCTTGGGGACGACAGCCAGCATCTCTTCCAGGGCTTCGATCTTCTCCTCGACCGTTTGGGCCGCCTTGAACCGTTCCTCGGCCTTGAAATAGATCGGCGTCAGATTCGCAGGCATAGATCTCTCCGGCTCCGATGACGTCGATGCGCCACCGGAGACGACGTGAATCAAACCGTAATCTCGTCCTCACACGATCATATTATGATATTCAAGATCTTGTCGGGGACAAAGATGATCTTTTTGATTCCTGCAGGCTCGGGAACGTGGCGCTTGATGCCTTCGTCGGCCAGGGCCAGCGGCAGGACCTCGTCCTGCTTTGCGCCGCTCGGAACAGTCACCCTGCCGCGCAGCTTGCCCTTGACCTGGATCGCCACCGTCACCACGTCCTCCTCGCAGGCCGCTTCGTCCCAGACCGGCCAGGGAGCGTTGAAAACCGACGGCTCACCACCCATGAGCTGGAAAAGCTCCTCGGCCAGGTGGGGCGCGATGGGTGCCAGCAATTGCGCCAGGCTGCGGCCCAGATAGGCAGCGATCCGCGAGGCTTGCGGCTTATAGCCGCTCAGGTCGTTGAGCAGTTCCATGAGCGCGGCGATCGCCGTGTTGTACTGCATCTCCTCGAGATCGCCGGTCACCTTGCGGATGGTCCGGTTGAGGCGCTTGAAGCGCGGCAGATCATCGCCGTTCAGATCGCCGAGAACCGGCGGATCCCAGCTCTCGCCGGCGTGGCCGGCCAACGTCTCGACGAACGCGACCAGCCGCTGCAGGAACCGCTTGGCGCCGATCAGGCCGTTCTCGTTCCAGAGGATCTCCTTGTGGGGCGGGGCGAAGAAGAGCATCGCCAGGCGCGGAATGTCGACGCCCCACTCGTCGATCAGGGTGACTGGCGAGACCACGTTGCCCTTCGATTTGGACATGATCTCGCCCTTGCCGTCCAGCACCATGCCGTGATGGAAGAGCTTTCGAACCGGCTCGTCCACTTCGAGATAGCCCATGTCGTGAGCAC
>Ga0190283_1000581_pt1 | contig 18742 bp, 18 predicted proteins | sample 48691801_MG_FD_161669 | JGI IMG/M metagenome (GOLD analysis project Ga0190283, IMG submission 161669) | Hydrothermal vent microbial mat bacterial communities from Southern Trench, Guaymas Basin, Mexico - 4869-18-0-1_MG | ecosystem: Environmental > Aquatic > Marine > Hydrothermal vents >...
CCCATTTCTTGAGTGAGTTCCTGACCCCATTTTTCTTTCTTTTTCTCTCTATTTTTTTCGGTTGTGTCAGATTCGGGAGTGAGATGAGTGAGTTCCTGAGTGAGTTCCTGACCCCCATTTCTTCACAGGAGTGAGATGAGTGAGTTCCCCGATAAATCGGGATTGTAAACCTGACCCCATTTCTTAACAGGAGTGAGATGAGTGAGTTCCTGACCCCGTTTTATTTATCATTTAGCATTTATTAATTGGGAATTTCAATTCGGGAGTGAGATGAGTGAGTTCCTGACCCCATTTTTCTCTTTATTTATCATTTGTTATTTATTATTCTATTAATTCGAGGCGGATGTTTGTGAATTCTCCGGTTGAAGCGACTCCCCCGTAACCCATGTGGACATAAACAGTTGCAATACCGGTAACCTGATTGGTGAAAATGAGATCTTTTTTCCACCATTGATTGTATTTCGACATCCAAACGATTTGTTTTTCTTTTTGCGGAGGAAGCCAGAGTGCAATTCTTCCACCAAATATTTTAGATTTATCATTTCCGAGCGTGCGTGCGATTCCGCTCAATTTATAAACCGTATTAGATACTACTCTAACTCTCTGCTGAATACCGACCAGTTTTTTCATTGGATTTTCGATTCTAACGGCTTTAATCTTACCAATTGTTCCGTTAGAATCAACCATTTTTATATTTTTTTTATAATTATTGCCTTGATTCCAATATGACCAGTTCTGTAGATTATCGTTGAATTTACTGTTTATTAATTTGTTAGATTCATTTATTTTAATAATTTTATTATTATTATTTCCATTGAAATAGTAAACATTCCAACCGAATTTATAATTTCCTTTTTTCAAATTCCAGAAAGCCGGGATACCAAATACAGATTTATACTGCATTCCGTGATATTTTTTTTGTGCATACCAGATTGAAGTATCATAAAAAGTCTTAAATTTATGTTTGACAGGTAATTTATTTTTTATTTCCCTATTGAATTTCATAGACATTTCATGATGCAATGGCATTCTATCATAATTCATAGGTATATTAAACTCAGTAACAGCAACCAAACCCGAAACATTAAATTCATCAACCGAACTTGGATAAACACAATTAATATCAGGTCTGTTGTAAAACAGTTCCATTGCCAAACGACTATTCCGAACAGGCTCCGGCCATTTTTTATCAATCATAAAATAAGCTGTGCCATTTGATGGTGTATTCTCCGCAATATATCGAAACATATTGCCATAGGTCTCGTCAAAATGCTGTCGTGTGCGTCCTTCCGAAATAAGTCCAACAAGAGCACCATAAGTTCCGTGTGCAAACAATAAAATAAATACTACTACAAGAAGACTTATTAAAGTAGTTATCGCCATGATATTCTTCATTTTACCCAGCAAAAAAAATCCAAGATCAATAGCGCACACAGTAGCTATAACCGCAGTTATTGCCGCAACGAGATAGTGCCGTGCTTCAGGTGACTGCCACGGTATTAATACTGCAGACATTCCAAGAAAGAAAAGAAAGAAATACAGGGACCATGCTATTTTGATACGCAAGACACGGTGTATATCTGACCCATTTTTATTTCGAAAGAATACTACAATGCCAAAGAGCAATATTAAGAATGCTGGGAAAACATATGAAGCAGTAATGATAAAATGCGCTCCAAGGCGATATACACCGGATAGAAGATCAGATGGTCTCACGCTATATGAAGAACTTCCCCCAGCAGAATAGTGCGATTCAAGCCGCAGAAAAAAAGCAACTAAAACACCGAACGCGAATAAATTTAGTAATGTTAATAAAAATGTTCTTTTTAAAATTTTCATTACAGTTAATCCTGCACCCCACCCGAGCACTATAAGACCAACAATGTATACACCAAGAAAAGCTCCGCCAGTTTCCTTTATTGTGTAAGTAAAAACAACACCTATTAAAGCTATTATTATCAAGGCAATTTTTTTAATCCAATTTTGTTGTTGCGACTTATTATAAAGCAAATCCCATAAAAGAAAAGTGACAATAATACTGCCGGTTAATACAAAAGTATCCTGTTTTAATAGTGTATAATAATTTTCTGTAAAAGAAGCATGCAATACACATAGTATAGGAGCAAAAGCAGAAAGCCACCAACGTTTTGTTATACGATATATTAATAGAGAAATGAGCATTAATGGAATTGCTAAAACCACTATAGTTTGAATCAAGTAATGAAATAATGGATTGGTTGCAATGCAGGCAGGCAGTAAAATTACAAAAAAACCTGGTCGTGCAAGATACTTAGTATGAGGCATAAAAATATAAGTCCGAAATTCAGTCCAGTTTATGTTTTGAGCTCTTTTGTAGAAAAAGGGATCATCTAAAATCTCGAAATTCGAATTCAGTAAAATTGGTAGTACGGATACCAACGAAACGATGACCGCAATCAAGCAGCACCATAAAATAACTTTTTTATGTAATATTGCAAAAAAGTCTCGCCTATTAGTTTTGTTTGTTTGGATCATTTTTCAAAGATAGTGCGTAAAAATTATTTCAAACTAACATCCTACACGTTTTGGATATTCATGATTATTTAAAAATAGATCGTACTGCTTTAATTATTTGCATAATTTCAGATTCTGTCAATGCGAGACCAGATGGAAGATAGCATCCTTCACGGGCTATTTTTTCACTAATTGGACATGATAAGGCACGGCATTTCACATTATTCAATAGTGGTTGCTCAGAAAGTGACCAGAAAAAATCGCGGGTATCCACTCCGCGCGATTTCAGCTTTTGCTGAAACTCTTTGCAAGTCATACCTGATTCTTCTGTAACGCGAACAGGGTACATCCAATATGAAGATTCCGCCCAGTTTCTGATTTTTGTAATTTCGATTCCGGGGATTCCGGCAAGTCTTTCATCATATAGTTTTCCCATTTTCCTTTTTCGTACCAGATATTCTTCAGCATGAAGTAATTGAGCACATCCAATCGCTGCCTGAATATTTGTCATTCTGTAATTAAATCCTAAAATTTCGTGATGAAAACGTTGGCCTGGAAGATGACAAAGATTTCGTAACTCACGCGCAAATTCGGCAAGTTTGTCATCGTCAGTAACTACGATACCACCTTCGCCTGTTGTAATTAATTTATTAGCATAAAAACTGAAAGAGGAAATTTCTCCAAAACTTCCGCAATTCTTCCCTTTATATAGTGCACCGTGGGTTTCCGCCGCATCTTCAATTATGTATAAATTGTGTGTTTTTGCAAATCCAATTATCGGATCCATATCCGCAGGATGCCCATAAATGTGAACAGGCATAATCGCTTTTGTTCGCGGCGAACAAGCTTTTTCAAGCTGAACTGGATCAAGAGTGTAAATATCTGGTTCGACATCTACAATAACAGGAGTTGCACCAGTATATAAAATAGCATTCAGACACGAAATAATTGTAAACGCCGGGACAATAACCTCGTCTCCAGGACCGATACCAAGAGCAGCAAGCGCCACATGTAGAGAAACTGTCCCATTAGAAACAGCAATTGCATGCTTCCGATTCACGTATTTTGCAAATTCTGATTCAAACCGTTGAAGATAACTTCCGGCGGAAGAAATCCAACCGGTATCAAGACAGTCATTTACGAAAGTTTTAGCTTCGGGAGGAATAACAGGAGTATTAACTGGAATCATTGTTTGAATTATGAATTTTGAATTATAAATTTCTAGAATCAATTTTAAATAAAAATCTTAGCATTTTCATCACCGGGATAAGGCCCTTGCTTTACTTCAAGAATTCTGGCATCATCAAGGATACGCACCCCATGCCCACCATCCACAAATAAAATAGAATCCCCTGAATTAAGAACAACTGAAGTTAATAATTTGTTATTCATATCATAAAGATCAACTTCCACTTGTCCTTCTTGAATAATTAAAATTTCCTGAAAAATATCAGTTTCAATTTTAAGTTTTTTATGGCTATGAGCTTTAAGCACAGCATTTGCAGGATGCGCAAGCAAACCTACCTGAAACGGAAAATTCTGTGGAGTAATAAATTTTACGCCATGAGCTTCTAAATCACTTGGAATAACAATAGCAATTAGTTGCTCGCCATCAAATATTTTCTGTAATTGACTCATAAATGCCCCTTAATTCGTAACATTAATAAAGTAATAATATATTGCACACCTAACCGCGCATAATCAAAAAAATTGCTTCCGGTTTTGGATTCACCAGCAACACGCGGTTCATTTGCATACGGCAACTCTAAAATTTTGTTCCCTCTTTTTATAGCACGATAAATAAAATCTATAAAATATTCACCATAATCACCATTTAACCCCAAAGACTTGACAACGTCTGCCTGAACAGCAATAAATCCACTTGTGTAATCTTTAAAAGAAGTACCAAGAAGAACCCAGGTTATTCTATTAAGAATCCAACTTAAAATTCTTTGCAACCAAGTTCCTTTACCTTCGCGAACATCTTCGCCCCCGGCTACATAACGCGAATTGACAACAATATCCCACCCAAGTAAAACACAACTTATAATTTGAGGAATATACCGCGGCGGATGAGAAAAATCGCAATCCATCCAGACAATAATATCACCTTTAGCCTGCTGAACTCCTTCCCAAATGGAATTGCGCAAACCACGATTTTCCAACCGTCGGATAACTTTCACCGAATTTTCACCACAATTTTCTGCAAGTTTCCAAGTTTCGTCCGGTGAATTATCATCCACAACCAAAATTTCTAAAAATTGAAAAGAAAAATGTTCGCGAACAACTTTTAAAGTTTCTTTAATCAAAGGAACAATATTTTCCGCTTCATTATAAGTCGGCATTACAACCGATAAACTAATGTTTTCAAATTTTGGTGTCATATTATTTAATTTCCTTTAGTAATATAATATTTCTACCTATTTCCTTTGCTTCAATTAATCCAAGCTGATTATAGAAACTCCGTGCTTTAATATTTGTTTTAAATGTATCGAGTCTGTAACACTTAACATCTTGAGACCTAAAATAATCCTCAACGGAATCTATTAATGCTTTACCTAATCCTTTTCCTCGGTACTGTGGTTTAACAGCAATAGCAGTTAAACACGCATTTATTAAAATATTTTTATAAACAACAGTCGGAGACAATCGGAAATGTTCCCAAAGATTATAAATCAACCAAGGTCTGATTACAAAACTAACAGCAAGCAACAATTTTTGTTTAAAAGACAGTGATTTTTTTATTTCGGCAGATAATTTATCTGGATTGGTTGTCGCACTAACAACACCAACCATAATTCCATCAACTTCAATAACATTTACAATTGCTGAATCAGAATTTAGCACACAAGCATAAATGTGTGATAAATGCCGACTACCTAAACGAGCATTAAGTGAATATCCTATTGCTTCTTTGTGGATATTAACTACCATTGGTATATCCTCATACTCAATTGATCTAATTTTCATTTTTCCCTTCTAATTCTTTCTTTTTCTTACTTATGTGAGCTTTTTGTTGGTTTGGTAGTGCTAGGTTGTCCGCCGCAGCCAGCCAGTAACGTGCATCTTCATACTTCTCTTGATCTCTATAGATATCCGAACCACGATATATCCATATTTGTGAATTCTTCATTTTGTTTTGCTTTGCTCTATAAATAATTTTTTTTAAGTTTTCCTTTGCCTCGTTCAACTTTTTTGTTTCGTATTGAACAAGCGCACAATTATATAGAGACTCTACATCAAACCGCCCCATAAGTTTCCAATTATCGAATGTACGTTTATACCAATACGTAGCAACATTAAGACGTTTCCGGCGATATTTTTTAGCGTTTATATTGCCAAGATTTTTAGTAAGAGTAAGGACTATAGGGATATAATTTAGCAGCTTTATAAAACTTCAATTCTGACTTGGCGTAAAATCCATGGGCACTAAGCCATTTACCATATTCGTCCAAAACATAAAATCTGCCTGGCTTTGCTGCAATAATTTCTTCAACGAGTTTTTTCTTTAAGTTTAACCGCGATTGTTGTCTTGTACGATCATAAAAATACATGGCATTCCGGAAAGGTATCTCAATAAACTCACTTTCCACAATCTTCCTTGCAGAAGCAGGAAGATAATTTGCTTCAACCACCAACCATATTTTTGGATGTTTTTTTCTTATATTAATAATTTGCTCACGTGTCAAATTAGATGCATGTACAAATTCCATACAATTTGTCGACCATTGCCAATAAAATGAAAATACATCTTTAAGCGTTTTGGAAACTACCACTACATCATCAGGACCAGTATATTTGTGTATAAACTCTGCGCAACTTTTCCAGTAAGACCACTAAAGTGGACCCCAAAAATTGGACACGAAATCGTAGTCTTTAAGTGAGATTTTTGTGACTATTTTTTCCCTTTGAGAACATTCATTATATCAAAATACTTTCAAAAACTCCATTTTTTAGCGTTCTTACATCAATTAGAATATTAGTTTACTTTTTCCAAAGAAATATTAGCAAACTCTCCAGTGCTGACAACATTTCCATAGCCCATATGAATATAAACAACTGCTTTCCCGGTAATATGGTTGGTAAAGATAAGTTCTTTTTACTACCATTGATTGTATTCCGACATCCAGACGATTTGTTTTTCTTTTTGTCCTATCTGCCAAAGAGCAATTCTGCCTCCAAAAACAATATCTGGATTATTGGTAGCAACTGATCTTACAGTTCCACTCAAACGATATACAGCATCCGAATACATCTGAATGTGTTGTTTCAATCTGAATATGCTTTTGTTATTGTTACTGCCATGATTATATTCTCTCTTATGCCTGAATGGTTGACATCGCAGCTATTTTGCAAAAGTCTGTCGGGCCGTTTGGTTTATGTTCAAGGAATAGACTGGTTTTTTGTCTCACTATACCCACCACAGATCCGTTCCAAGCGGATATCAGTGAACTCTCCTGTACTCCCTACTTTGCCATATCCCATACGCGCCCAAATCCTTGCCTCGCCCACAATTCTATTCGTGAAGACGAGATGTCGTGGCAACCACCTGTCATACTCACTCATCCAGAGAAGGCGATTTCTCCTTTGCAGCGGCAATTGAAGAACCACTTCACCGCCAAATATAATGTCATTGTTATGTGTAGCTACAGATCGCCCACGCGCGCTGAGTCGGTAGACACCTGGAGACATCTTCACTCTTTGTTCCACGCCCACTATTTTAGCTTCTGGATTTTCTATACGTACTGCCTGTGCGAACTTGTCTGCCTGCACAATCGCGATGCTATGACCCGGTGTTCTTGGCTGGCTGCGCACATGCCAGTGCTGCATGCCGTTTCTGAAATCCCCGTTTTTTAGAAGATTAGGAAACATTTTCTTGGATGTCGGCAAAACACAAGGGGTACCGATCCATTTGCGTATTGCTTTGGCAATGGTACCGATTTTCTCCGTGTTTCTGTGCTTCGTCGCGCATACTTCTGCTCTTGTTGTGCAAACAGGTGTGTGCGTTTCCCAGAAGGAGTTTGTTCCAGGTGGGTAGTAAGTTAGCCGTATATTTCGGATGTAGCCCATACCGAATACTGCTTCATACGGACCGAATCCTGCTCTGACTCGCGTTTTGACCTGCTTTTTCACTTCAAAGCACACGGATTTTTTTACCCACTCTGTGGTCTGACTATACCACTGCAAGTGGGCCATGCGGTCTCTCAAAATGAACAAATTGATTCCGAAGTTTCCACGGGCTCCATGAAAACCATAGTTGTCTATCCGGTCGACCGGCAGGACCATAAACCGTAAAATATCTAACTATGGAAACATCTATTCCATATAAGTAATGGTAAGTGTAGCACATAACCTCAGCCGCTTTTTTAGATGCCGCATACGGGGAAATAGGTTCATTCACAGGCAATTCTTCGTTAAACGGCATTGGCTGGCCTGCATATAAAGATGAAGTAGAAGCTAGAACGATTTTTCCAACTTGATATTTGTTCATAAGCTCAAGCAAATTTAGTGTCCCCATAGCATTAGTACTCATATAAACAAATGGGTTCTCCATGCTGTAACGAACGCCAGCACGAGCTGCCAAATTAATTATCGCATCAAATTCATTAGATTTAAAGATATTATCCAAAGAATTAATGTCTTCAATATCAATTTTATGAAATGTAAAATTTTGGTGTTTCTCAAGTTTATCCAGACGATATTTTTTCATTTCCGGATCATAATAATCATTAAGATTATCAAGACCAACAACTTGATCCCCTTGCTTTAGAATTAATTCAGCAGTTTTGGAAGCAATAAATCCAGCAACACCAGTAATAAGATATTTTTTCATATAATTTAAGTATATATTCGATATGTTATTTTTAAGGACTTTATTTTTTCAATTCGCTAGGTTCGAATTTGGAATCAAACAAAATTACTTTTTCATAATAAGCTTTACGACCGGGTTTGATTTCAATTCTTAATTTTCCAACTCCTTTAGTATTAATTATCAATGGTAATATCGAATCATTAACATTTATTCTATCTATACCACCAATCACTTTATCATCACCGTATATAGTAATAACTTCATAAGGCCATTTATTTGGGCTTTCAACTCGTATTTGTATCGATAACTGATCATAATGTTTATTTAAAGGAATTAGAATACTACCAGCGGTACCATTCCCCATTGGCACAACGCACAATTCCTTTTTTAATGTGTTTGCATTTTTCTGTATACTTTTACTATAGAAATTAGTATATTCTATTGAAGGAAAATCACACCAAGTAATGGGTTCATATTTGATGACAGGATTTGCCAAAATAAACTCTTCATAATAACCTAAGCGACCACTTTTGACTTTTATTTTAATATCTGTTCGACCCGCAATATTGTAACGAAGTAGTTGTGGTGCTTTTTGAGTTTTTATTTTTACCGGTTGTTTTAGAAGATGATTGTCACCATAAACTTCAACAACATCATACGGCCATTTATTTTGAACGGGTAGAAATGCTTCAAATTCGAGTACATTATACTCACTTTTATTAATAAAAGATATTATTGCCGGTTCTTTTTTACGTGGTGGTACAATTTTTATAATTGAGTTATATTTACTAAAATTGTGTTCAGATGCATTTGCATATATTGCATAGCTATAAGCGTTCTTAACATTTAACGAAAAGATATCAGCAAGTGAAATTGCGGGATATGATTTATTCTTTTTATAAAATTTCTGCTTATATGCTTCAACAAGCATTACAACATTTGAAGAATATGGTTTTTGTTTTTTTAACCATTTTTCCAAATTGGTTGCGGCCTTAAGATAAGCTTCTCGTCGATCTCCCGGTCTTCTCTTAGCACTATATGCTTTAAACAACTTAATAGTATTCCTAATCAACTCATATTTGGAAAAGCATGGTTTCATAGGATGAACCAAAATATTTTTACTTCTTTTAAATTTATGAATAAAATAATTTTGATTTATATATTTATCCGTGAGTCCTGATTGACCGCAGGTTAAAATATACCATATATCCCTTGGTGGCCAAAACACCTTCCCCCTAAGTTTATTTCGCAACGTTTTTGGACGATATATTTTATTTGTTAGTATAATCCCTGAACGCTTTGCCCAATAGTTTTGCCAATAAACATCTGCATGCAAACCTGTTCCGCCAGGTTTTCGTGGATATTCACTGACAATTAGTATACTATTGCTTGCCATATTGCTTCCCAAAAACGCATATAATTTTTCTATACTTTTCCCTTTTTCATGATAGAATTGAGCATAGCTAGGAGTTTTAAGTTTTTTATTATAAAAATCTATTAGACCATAAACACAAAGTAACGTAATTAGGCTTAAAATAATAAGTTTAACAATTGCGTTCCATTTTTTATATTTTACTAAGTTCAAAAAGAAATTGACTATTAAACCAATTGCAACACTAACCGAGATAACTGACATTACAAAGATAAATATAATGTATTTTGAACGAAAAGTATCAAACAAACTTTTATCGGTGAGGCTCAAAGTAATTAAAGGTACAGAAAATAGCAAGATATATAAAAGTAGAATATGCCAATACCGTTTTTTGAATAATAATAAGAAAGGAATAAAAACAATATAAATAATATGTTTTTTACTAATTAATTCTTTCCAATAATCTGCTTGTAAATCTACGAATGTTTTAAGATTTAAATTTTCTATAAGTTTTCCATGTGATGATAGTGTTGATGTAGTTTCAATAGAATTAGAAACCTTATTAAAAGAGTTCACAATAGTAGGCCAGCATGTTAAAAGCGGCAATACAAGAAAGCATAATACAACTATAAGGCGTACAAACATATGACTAAACTTCATAGTTCGTTGTCGTAAATATTGAATACCACGTAAACACTCCCAAATCATGAGATAAGTATTTGTTATTGCAACAAGGAAATAGCAGCCTTGATGAATACCCAAACCAAACGCCGCAGCTATGGAATACATCAGATAACTTTTCCAAGGAAATCTGGAAGATTTAGAATTAATGCAATTCCAAGTGGCATGTATAATCCAAACAGCCGCCAAAAAAAAGAACGAATAATATCGTGCTTCACGTGAATAATAAATATGATAATAAGAAAAGCAGGTTATGGCTGCAGCGATTAATCCGGGGATATTGCCGGACATTTTTCTGACTGCCAAAAATATTGCTAATATACCAAGCACACCTGCTAATGCCATTGGAAATCGTAATTGTGATTCATTTAAAACATCAGCATTTACCCTTCGATTATTCAAGGCATTAATACTATAGAACATAAAGTTGTTAACAGTTTTTTTATTTACAAAAACTTTACCCCAACTATATTGGCCACGATCATGAGTTAAGTGTTCATCAATCCAAAATCCCCATGCATCTAATTTTTGAAAGCGTAGTAAGCTACCGAAAATCAATAATGTTAACAAGATTGAACCTAAAAGCACAAAAACAATTCTTTTATTATATTTTTCAATCATTTAGTAATATTATTTTAATATATGTTTAGATGTAAGTTATTATACTATAAACAACCTTTTTTTCAAATCAAAAAAGCGATTACTACATCTAATTTTCATTTGCAAATATTTCATCTGCTAATTTGGATTTGATAAATCTCCAATACGCAACTATATTGCATAATAAATATATAAAGGAAGTAATAACTGTCGCCTGAGCAGCTCCCGCTGCACCATTTTGTTTGATTAATATATAGTTAGAGATGAGAGTTATTACAATGCATATTCCTATGTTTATGCACAATATTTTCACACGTCCCGCAAACCTAAAAAATCCACTAAAAATAACATTTACCAATACAAATAAAATATAAAAAGACAATATTTTCATTACATTTGCTGCGTTCGGATATTTATCATCATAAAGAAGTAATATAATATGATCAGACAAGAAATATATTAGCGTAGATATAGCAATCGCAAGTGCTATGGTAAAAGTAATTAATAATAGAAAATATTTCCCAACTTGTTTTTTAGTCATTTTCAATATTACCGGCATAGTACCAATAACCAACGCATAACTTATTTGTGGAATATAATAAATTATTTTTTTTGCAACATTATAGTTTGCCACAGCTGTTAAATCAGTATATTGTTTCAGCATAATAATATCTATTTCCAACACTGCCATAGATATTGTTGTCATAAGCAAAAGCGGCAATGAAAAGAAAAGAAGTTCTTTTATAACAGAAATTTTGATATATGCCTTTTTAATAGGATATCTATTAAAGAGAATATAAAAAGCCAGCAATGAAGAACAAATAAGTGAAACAATATAAATATTAAAACATCTTGAAAGTGTAATAGTGCCAATTATTAATAATAATAATTTTAAACCATAATCGAGAGCATTAATAGCAATATTTATCAAATTATCATGCAAACCAATAAAAATAGATTTAAAATACTCATTAATGACAGTTAAAGCAACTATACCAACAATATATTTTGTATAAATATTATATTGATTATTAAAAGCATACATATACCCCAAAAATGCTAATAATAAAGTCGCAAAACCAACGGATACAATTCTCAGGATTAGAGAAGATGTAATAAAATCATTTATCCTATCTGTTCCTTTATGTTGTGCGACAAATTTTTGCGTAGACATATTTTGTCCCAAATAAGCAATAGCTATTGCGATATTAGCAAGTGCCATAATATATGCGTATCCACCATAATCTTGAACAGATAATTTCCGTGCTATCAAAATATTAAAGCTATATAATAAAACAAATGTCATTGCTTTATTTATATATGACAATGATATTTGTTTAATTACTTTTTTTATCATTCAATTATTAACCGATTTTGTTTTCTAAAATATTATATTATTTGTTTTCCAACTCTTTCTGCACAGAAATCTTTGATACTTCTCCTTTAAATATTGCTTTATATAGTTTAGAAATATATTCGACATTATATGAATTGCGATACTTATCAGGAAGGCTATCAAAAGCATTTCCGGTAATTTCATTGAGCTTAGTAGAATTTATACAATCGTCTATCTTGGCTGCCAAATTACTTACATTTTTATTTTTTGCCAGAAAACTATTCTGACCATCACGTAGAATTTGGCTGTCATTTGAAGGAACGTCAAACGCAACAACGGGTCGACCCCAAATCATAGCAAGAACGCTACCCATGTGAATATGCTCATCAACAGAGGGTTGAACATGTATATCGGCAATATTATATAATGGTTTGAGATACTTCAGAGAATTTACGAATGTAACATTACTCTCTATGGAAAGTTGGCAAACAGCACTTTTCAAGTTCTCCAACTCTCCCCCCTCACCCACAATAATACAATGTACATTTGACCATTTTTCTTTTAGAATATTAACTGCTTCAAGAAAATATTTCTGTCCTTTTCCTTTTGTAAGTCTTCCAATTGTCAATAATATAGGAGATGCTTTTTCAGGAATATCAAAGGCTTTTTTTATTTCTTCTTTAGTTCTAATATCGCTTGAGTCAATAGAAATAGATTGTGCTATTTTTGCAAATACAATTCTTTTGTTTGAAACTCCCAGCTTTTGGATTTCTAATGGTCGAAATGCCATTATCGCATCAAAGAAACGGCTTTTAAGTAATAAACGATAAAGAACATATTTATAAAGCGCAAGTTGTTTTACATAGAAATAAGCTGATGTAACTGATTTTTTTTTGCCAATAAATAACGCTAAAATGGGATAAAAAAAAGTAGAGAATTCTAAATGACAATGTACAATATCATAATCTTTTCTTTTGAGACGGCATATCAATTTCCAAATAATAAGTGGAATATTAAGGCGATTATGGCTTAAAATATCTACATCAATATTTTCTTGTCTAAATTCATCAATCATAAAATCCTTATATCTATAATTATCATCATGGATAACAATAACATTATGTCGAATTTCTCTGTTGGCACTCTGTTGGCACATGCTTAATAGAATTTTCTGTGCACCACCATAATTTAATGAATCAATAATGTGTAATATTCGTATCATTTTAATAAAATAAAGTTTGAAATATTTAAGTTGTTATTATAAAATAATAAAATTATTTTATGAACTATTTTTTTATATTATAAACAAGTAACTTTGAATTTTTATTTTCAATATTTTTATATGTATAAAAGCCAACTGTATTATAAAATTTAATAGCTTTAGCATTACTAACATTAACTTCTAATTCGATTTTGTTAAAATTGATTTTTTTAGCAATATCAAATATATTTTGAATTAATTTTAGACCAATTTTTTTTCCCTGATACTTCTTGTCTATGCCAATTGAAGTAATGAATGCTTTTTTATTATTAATATCATTAAAATAAGTAGCTATAAAACCAATATCCTTATTATCAACAATTGCAATAATTATTATGGCATTATTGAGAATTTTATCGCAATAGAAATCAATATCAACTAAAGAGCTAACTGGTGGTATATAAAAAGAATCCAAGTAATTAAGTAATTTAATTAACCGAATTTTGTTAGTCACATTATTAGAAATATATTCAAAAAAAACATTATTCATAATGTCAACCCATTTTTTTTAAAAGTTCAAAATTTTGCCTTGCCATCTTTTTTACAATTGGAATTCTACTAATTAAATGTTTTTTTATTTGTTGACGATTACACCAGCAATTATGAATTTTATCAATTAATTCACTACCGGTTGAAGGATTCACTAAATATTCATCTACTTCTGCAACTTTTGCAAATCCTTTTAATTTATGAGCTTTAGGCTCATGACCGTAATCGATTATAACTGTCGGGATATTTTGAGAAAGAGCTGCTACAGCTGCATGAACTCTACCACTAATCAACATATCAAATTTTCCAATAATTGCTTTAGTTTCCCGTGGATTATAAATCCCTTTTAAAAGTGAAACTTGACTCATATCAATTCCGCCTATTTTTTCTAATATTTCATAAAGTCTTTTAGCATATGGATAATCTCTACCTTGAGTTACTTTAAAGTTTGGAGGTAATTCAAAACCATTGGAGTGGGACATTAGAAAAACATTAGTCTTAAGTTCATTAGTTAAATATTCAATTGCTTTTACATAAACATCTAATTCATAATCCTGAACTGGCCATTTATCATAAGGCCCCGTTAATAAATTCCAACCGCAAATAATAAAACCTACTTTGGGTTTATAATTATTCATGCAATTTTCATCGAAAATATATCTCATATTATCTTCTGATTCAGGTTCAAAAAGAAATGCAGGACATGCAAGATCCTTTACATTTGCTATATCAAATTCATTTTCTTTAAGATAAACTGTGCTAATTGGTTCTCTATTAGTAACCAAATCAAAATGATTAAAAACTTCGTAAGTAAACTTATTATTGTGTTTTTTAAATGGGCCAGGTGATCCGGCAAGCATTGCCGTTTTTTTTCCAAGCAATTGGGGAATCCTATTTTTGATTAATCCAATAATAAACCTATTATCCCCAACAAGATCAGCGTTATCCCCCCAAATATCACCACTAAAATCAATAACCAAATCACTTTTCAAAACTTCTTTAATATATGGCGTAAGTAAAGGTTTTTCGTTTGTACTACTTATAACTATAGCTGTTCCCAATTCATTTATAGAATAGTTTAAATATCCATCATCATCCCATGAATAATATAAATTCAATGGTAGACGAACAATTTTCTCTTTATTACAAAAATCATCTGACATTTGTAATGTAGTCCTTATTTCAGCATTTGGAAATACGCGATGGAGTTCCCTCACAAAAGGTTCAATAATATAATAATTTCCAATGTTTCCGAATTCCATTCGACCCCAATGCAACGATGTTTGACCTATAATTAATATTCTCATTTTTATCCAATTTAGTTTATATTCAATTTAGTTTACAACAACTTTCATCCATTTTTTACAGTTAGTAATAATCTCTTCTAATTTATTCTTGTTGTCACAATTAATTACAATAGTACCAATTGTTTCATTTGCACCTGTAAAAGTTTTAATGTAATCTCCTTTATTTACCCATAAATCAATTTCATAAATATAATTCTGAATTGCTTTATTTATTTCAATTCTTTGAAAATTGCAATCTTTATTACTGTGTAAAATGCATTCTCCCCAATAATCAATATACTTTGGCGAAACAATATTATCTATTTTTTTACCAACTGCTGCCAATACAGAATTTTTAATTAAATTGAAACCAGTTGCATAATGAAGCATTTCAGCTAAACGGTTACCCCCGCCTCGGGGAGATACTTCCATTATATATGGTTTATAATCTTTTCCAATCCTTGCTTCAATATTATATATTGAAGTTTTCATATTTAACAATGTTAATAATCGTTGTATTTCATTTTTTAATTCATCCTGATGGTTTTTGGACATAGTTGAAGGCCAACTAAAAGCAGCTGGAGTATATGGATTAACAGCATTAATATCAAACCGCTGGTTAGATAATGTAAAATACACTAATTTACCATTAACAGAAAAACAATCGGAGTCAGATGCAAAGCCAATTTGTTCAATAAATTCTTCAATAATAAATTGTTTTGAAGGAGAATAATATAATGCATTTTTAATACTCTTTTCTAATTCGATAGGATTACTAACTTTCGTTACGCCTTTACTTCCTGCTGAATCTGTTGGTTTAACAATTACAGGCCAATTAAAATATGTTATATCTTTTAAGCCGTTCTCTATTTTTGTATATCCTTTTGCTTTAGGTACATTAAAATTATTATCACATAAGAATTTTCTAAATAATGCTTTATTTTGAAGTGTTTTTATTGACTCATATGAGCCAGATGATGGCAGTCCTAATTTATCGCATACATACGCGGCTGTTAAAACACCGGGATCTACAGCAAACGACATAATTCCATCAATTTCTAACTCTTTCGCAAGTTTTAAAACAGCTTCTTTATCAATTATACTTATGTTGTGAAATTCGTCAGAATACTTATGAGCTATATTGTCAGGTCTATAGTCGCAAGTTATAACATATATGCCTAATTCATGGGCAGATTTAATGACTGGAATTAAATACCTTAACCCCCCTAATAATAATAATTTCTTTTGTTTTCGAGTAGGCATAATATATTCCCTTACTTTAAATTGAGTTTGTTTTCTCTGTTTCTTCCATCATTCGATTTAGAGATTGCCACGTTATTCTATTCTAGTGAGGAACTTCAATATCCATCACATAACCAGACTTGTAGATTTCTCACATCCGATTTCTTCAATAAAACTCACTTTACACTGACAATATATAAAAATTGTGTCGTATAAGTGGCGTTGGAATAGAGAACCAGTTCATATTTATATCTTTTTTAAAATATACAAAAAAATTATTCTGATCCCTATTGTTAAAAACGCAATGAACCAATAATAGACTATCCTATTCTACTTCTAATACAAAAGTTACAATAATATTATAAGTTTTATTTTTCAACATTAAATAATTCAATTATTTCTATTATTTTTTGCATATTCTCCAATTTTAATTCAGGATAAATAGGTAAACAGATAACCTGTTCAGCAATTCTTTCAGCGACAGGCAAATTTTCTTTTTTAGCTGATTCCAAACTTCTATAAGGAGAAAAATTACTTATAAGTGGATAGAAATATCTTCTTCCGTAAATATTGTTTTCTTTAAGTTTCTCGTATAATTCATCCCGGCTTGTTCCGTATTTTTTTTTATCTACAAAGATTGGAAAGTAAGCATAATTATGTTTAACATCCTGAACTTCTTTAAGAAAACTAATTCCCGCGATATTTTTAAGGTTTTCGCAATAATATTCAGTAACTTTCTTTCGTTTATCAATTGCATCATCAACATATTTAATCTGTAGAAGACCTAAAGCAGCCTGCATTTCATTCATTTTAGCATTAATACCAGGAGCAATAACTTTAGTTTCACCCGCAAAACCGAAATTTTTCAAGTTATCGATACGTTCCTTAGTTTTAGCATCATGACAAATAATAGCTCCACCCTCAAAAGTATTAAAGACTTTAGTCGCATGAAAACTAAGCACGGACAAATCACCGGAATTAAGGATAGAGTTGTTATTAGTTTTGACGCCAAATGCGTGAGCGGCATCATAAATAACTTTCAGATTGTAAGTATCGGCTATTTTTTCTATTTTATTAATGTCGCAAGGGTTTCCGTAAACATGAACAGGAAGAATAGCGGTAGTTTTGGGAGTAATCGCAGCTTCAATTTTATCAGGGTCAAGATTGCAATATTCAGGTTCAATATCAACAAAAACCGGTTTAATACCGTTCCAATAAAGTGCATGAGTTGTAGCAACAAAACTAAATGGAGTAGTAATAACTTCGCCTGTAATTCTTAAAACCTGTAGAGCATTAAGTAAGGCCAAAGTACCATTAGAAAATAGAGAAATATATTTAACGCCAAGATAATTGCAGAGTTCTTTTTCGAGTTGTCTATGAAACTGCCCATTATTAGTCAGCCATTTAGATTCCCAAATCTGTTCCAGATATTCTACAAACTCGTTGAGAGGTGGCAGCAAAGGTTCAGTAACATATATTTTATCATTTTGCATATTGATTAGTTCTTGAAATCGAATACCCGCCCTTAGAAAGCTTGTAATGTAGTTTTAAATTCTTCCATTCGTTTTTTATTGAAAAAGTCATTTCATTTATATTATTTATTGAGTTTTTTGTGCTATTTTTTAGTTTTGGGTGTTTCAAAAACTTTCGATTTTGTACACAAGCAAAACTCCATTTCTTTCGTTGAAAATATTATATCAAAATTTCAAAATTTTTTCCATCATCTTTTTTTATTTGGGTGCATGGAAATTTTCGGGATTATGCAGTTGCCTGTAATAGTGGTAATTCGCTAAAATCTCCATTTAGATATGCACATCGAATTTGGATCATTGTTTCTGCTCCGCAATCACACCATCTCGCCCCGGTTATACGCATTCGTCTTACCACGACTTGTTTACATCCGCTCTCTGCCATTCCGCTGCCTATATAAAAGCCGCGGTTACGATATTCGTGATATTTCATTCTTGATTTATTATTTTCAAAATAATTTATTGCCTTCCTTTTATTTTCGCGTTGCTTCTCTGTCTTTTCCGGTAAAATGTCAAAGTTCTTTATAAAATCATCCCACTTTCCGGTTTTTAATCTTTTTTTCTGTTTTTTTGCCCAACTTTTCCCTTTATCATCTTCTTCGTCCCATTTTAACAGCCGTGCTTCTTAGATATGTTCGCTT
>Ga0190283_1000589_pt1 | contig 18634 bp, 12 predicted proteins | sample 48691801_MG_FD_161669 | JGI IMG/M metagenome (GOLD analysis project Ga0190283, IMG submission 161669) | Hydrothermal vent microbial mat bacterial communities from Southern Trench, Guaymas Basin, Mexico - 4869-18-0-1_MG | ecosystem: Environmental > Aquatic > Marine > Hydrothermal vents >...
ATATTCGACGGCCATGTCTGTCAACATTTTCAGGGCATCGAATAATATCTCCCTATCTTCATCATCCACGTCAGCATTGCGGATGAGCTTGTCCAGGATGATTTCAGCTTCTTCGGTATTCATGCTTTCACCTCCTTGTTTGAGTAAAGCCGCAAAAACAAAGGCGGCTTTTAAAAGGACTTAATCTTTTAGCTGCGGGTCAGGGGTGTTGCTTTTGTGTGAGTGGATTTTCTCATCAAGCGCTTCTTGGAGCGCAATAAATGCCTTCACTGAGCACTGATGGAAAAGCGCAAGCGCAACTTCATTAATCTCCTTCTTCAATTGTGGATTGACTGCTATCGTGGCTTTTCCTTCGGGCTTGCTGAGGTTCTTTAGCTTCAACACTTCGTCAAGGCAGTGCTGGTAGATTTGGCCGTTTAGTTTGATGTTGTCCTTCAATGTTTCCAGGACTTCATCCTGAGTGAGTTCGCACCATTGCACGTCCACACTGTTGCCGTTTCTGATTCTTCTTCCGTATCTCATGTTATCACCTCCCTTTACTGGAACGAAAACCAGCCTCTTCATCGCTAGCAACCGACGCCCCTCTGAGGTGGCTCCCTATTTGTGGATAACCCTTGAGCGGCCGTAGCTCGCCAACTGCTGGGTAGATGGGAAGGCCGCGACGACTTGGGAACGGGCCGAGTAAGCCCTCAGGCTACCGTGGCACGCTCTCTTCCTGGGGATCGGGCCGAGGACGCGGTAGCTCCCATGGCCCGCCTCCATGCAGGAGGTCGCCAGAGCACGGCAGTGCGAAAAGGAGAAAGTGTCCTTCTGCGCAAGGGCTCTTCTGCTTTTCTTGGCGACTCCTGGTTATTATGGAACAAATAATATTGGCTATAAGTAAAAGAGGTTGCCGTTCCCGCAGGGCAAAAGGAGAAAGAATCCCCTCATGCGAATGCAGGAGGGGTCTTCCACTTTTGAGGCACCCGATGATATTAGTATGATTGAATATATTGAACAGGGTTTGGGCCGAGGATGTCCTTGGACTTCCGTAGGCCCAACAAGGAGGTCGCAGGGCCCGATGGGCGAGAAACAGAAAATGATCAGTTCTTTGCCCTGAGAAAACATCGTCACTGCTTCCTCTTTGGTGAGGATCGCCTTCAGCTTCTCTTTGTGATTGGTTGTCGCCATGAACCAATCAATATCAAAGTATATACTTTTTGTCTAGTATATAAATTATTTTTTATATATCATAACGGGCTTAATTAAAAAACCTTATGACTTCCACTTCACTTGGCTAAAATATTACATTTGATTTAGGTGAATGTCGAAAAAGCATATGGGAGTTTGGAAAGTTACTGGTATTAATAATTCAGTAGTGTTTTACTACAGCGGTTAATCGGTAGAATTGATGGGGTTGGTGATGTCTTCAAAAATAGAAAACGGCAAAATAATTCCGGATGCTGATTTGCAGGGAAGAATTTCAATTGAAAAAATCGAATGGAACAATGGTTTCAGCGTCGGTGTGGATTTTATAGATCGGCAACACCAACGACTTTTTGATATGTTAAATGAAATGATTGAAGAGCGGGAAAATACTCAAGTGGATTCAGAGTTAGTTTCTGAAACTTTGTCGAGAATGGTTGCTTATGCACGAGAGCACTTCAAAGATGAAGAGCAATATATGAAAAGCATTGACTATCCTGAATATAATCTGCATTTTCAGCAACATAGTGATTTTAGAAAAAAGTCGGTTGAATTTTGCATGAATGCATGGAGGCATAAAAAATCCATTCCTACAGATATTATGTTATATCTAAAAGAATGGCTGCTTCATCATATTCTTATATCAGATTTGAAGTATAGTTATTTTGCGAGAGATAATGGTCTTCAGTAGTAGTTTGTGGTGCTGTAAATTTTGAGCAACTCGAAAATTTTTTTTGTAATTATTCCCACGTAAATTCATTCATCAAAGCTGGTATCACTCATCTTTTGATGATCGAGTGTGAATGGAAAGCCTTTGAAGCATGCAGCAGTGTGCAGTAAAATGATGATTTCTTCAACGTTCTCTATAGCTTTTTTGGTATTCTCCAGTGAACAGTAATCCAGCCAGTCATATTTATTTGTGTTTTGTTTTGCAGACTTCCAGGTGGATACTCGATAATGATAAGAAAATAATTCCTTCATTATTTTCCAGGGGTATTTTTTATAACAGATAACAACATTAAGGTTTTCTGCAAGGATGTCGAGTTTATTTTCGGGGGAGAGTGTTTTAAGTTTATCCCAGTACTCAATGATATTCTCGCCAACGTAGTTGAAGTAAGATTCAAGTGCAAACGCGGCATAAACGAAGCTTGTTCCAAATTGATAAGTTGACCTGTCTGGCGACTTTTTTGCTTTTTTGAAAAAGCAGTGAGATGTATTAAAAAAATGAACATATGGATTGACAGGAATGTTCTTTTTGGCAGTCGTATTATTCTTTATGTCCATTCTTCCACTCCTCTGACTGGAAATCAATAGTATCAATCAAAATAGAATGGTGTGCTATCAAAGAAGAATTATTCAAGTTGGTTCATGTGTGCCAAATCAATAATACGCGATGCTATCAGAATAAGATGATTCCGTCCACTTTATTTTGAACAGTTACCCCCAAGCCCAAGCCCCTCAGGAGGGCGTAAGACTCAGAAATGTTGGAATAAACTGGGTAGAGGAGTAGCAAGAAGTGACAGAACTGATTGATGCAAAAGAGCGGGTACATTCAATGTAGAAGACATAAATATATAAAAATATATTGATTGAAAGAGCTGTGGTTGTATGTTAGGTAAGAGTACTCTACGTAGGTATCGGGCAGAGTGATATTAAGAGACTCTATTGATGGCATCGTGATTGTCTATGTGTTTGCTGGCACTTCTCATTGATATCGGCAAGCTTCCTCAAGGGATAGCAATATTACGGTCACGCCGACTGCAATAATACCCGCCATGTGAAGAATATTCAATAAGTGGAACCTCAGAAGAATTTGCGAGTGCTTGGTTGGCTTTCCAATAGAGAACGGCGTATTCACAGAATGCAAAAGTAGTCGTTATCAGGCGAATCGTGGGATTAAGCACCGTTCTGTAGACACTTACAAATAGGGAAGGGAATGATTGTGTGTCTACCCTAGTTGAAGCTCTCCTTCAAACCCTGCTGAAGGTTCCATTTTATAAAGGTATCTTGATGCATGCGTAAAATCTAATATAAAAATCTCCAGCAGAACTTTATAGGTTCAGAGTTTATAGTAACAACCTAATTCCCTACAAGCGACCTGCTTTTCCCGTAGAAAATACGGATAAGGAGAGTGACAAAGGAAGCCTTACGGTTGTTTTTCTTCGCCATGCAGTGTTGTAGAGCCTATCAATCTAAGGTTGTTGATATTGGGAACCACATAAACTAACGAAATCCACGAGTTCTGCTGAAGATTCATTTCTAATAGATTTCTTTAATTTCAGCCTCATATAATACTTAAAAAACGTTGCGATACCACTCTTATTTTAAATATTTTAGATTTTTTTGAAAAACTACTTAAATCTTAAATCGCTTTTCTTTCACAACTTATACTAATGAAATCAACTGATTGTTTCCGAATTACTTATAGAGGAAAAGAATCTTGGATTAATTGCAGAGCTACATCATTATTAAATGGAGAAATCAAAGAAAAATACTTGTGCGCCATATTGAAGTGTTGGTATAAGAACTCGGTGAGGGGCAACAGATACTCATCGTTTTTCGGAAGAAAAGTTTAATACACTTTTCGAAATCAGCCCTTGCTTCGGCAGGGGTTGATTTTTTGGTAGCATAAAAATTCAACATCCTCCTGCGACATATTATTTCAAAATTCTAATATCAAATAGAGACTGCTTCAAATGGTTTAAGTCTTTTTTGGGATTTTGAATTCATTTTTTCTTTCTCAACTGGCATCTCGGCTGGCTATCTTCTTTGCGAGCGGCTGCTATCATTTGCACGAAATATTAGAAAACTACAACAGTTAATGTTCTAATGCCGATAGGAAGACAAGAGAAACAATACCCAGGATTGGTATCCGAAAAGGATGGCGTGTTTACAATTTTGGCGATGGCCCCTGCAAAAGCGGGGGCTTTTTTTTTGAAGTAATTTCTCACTACGTGTCTTGATTCCGCCGCACAAATCCAAATTTTCCCACATATAAGCAATTATTTCCCTTGTTTGGTCGGAAATATTGCCAAAGAAAGTTGTAACGTCCCAATACCTTAAAATATCTTCAGAGATGACTTTTACGAGAGAGTTAAGCCTGCAAAGAATGCTGGAAGATATCCTCACTTCAACGATGATTAATCATTTTAATAATTCATTTGGTCACGCTTCGGGCTTGAGGCTTGTGTCAGTCTATGGTAATATGGCCGATCGTGTTGGCGCAACGATAGAGATGGCCCTCGCTAATGTTGGTGGGGGTCGTCTCTTTTCAAAAAAGAATAAATATAGAAAAACTCCTATCGTATCAAACCTCCTATCTTATCAAACTAATAAAAAAATTCTTACCGCCGTTCTGTAATGAGGTGTCTCAATGGAGTGCTATATGTGCATTACAGGCTCCAGAAGTCTTTCGCTCCAAATGATCCATCCTTCGACAGACTGAAAACACATATCAAATGCCGATAGGAATTCAGTAGAAAGAGGCATCGATGATCAAGCACCAATAAAGACAGCGTTTGTTGTATTTATGGCTGTAGCACCTGTGTATGTGGGTAGGTTTTTTTTAATAGTTCTTAACACACAACCATCTTATTCCGATAGAAGCAATCAGCGCTGCACTTTTCGGTCGTGGTGCGATAAGAGAGTGCAACGCATCATTCGACAGCAGCCTCCGTGCAAAGCGGGAGCTGATTTCTATCAGAGCAGCGCCTGCGGCAGAGAGGGAATCGCAGAGCATGATCCTATCGCAAATGTTGATTTCATCGCACTAACCCCGAATCTACTGCATATCAACAATTGTTAATGTCAAGAAGTGCTGCAAATAAAAACGTTACAACGTTTTAAAATTGCAGAATCGGCTCCAAAGGCATTTTTACGAGACAGTCCGACTTGAATGACTGATCTCGTTACCTGGCGAAATCGACTAAAGTGTTAAAGTTTTTAAGTAATTCTACCGACGAAATGAGACAGTCAAGCTGTGACGGCGCGTTTTTGGCGTTGGGTAGCTCTTATAAAACAATCGAGAGATCGAGGTACTGGATGATTGCCTCCAAACAAATTTTATCAACCCACCACCACGTATTTGCATTATTTTTAGCCTTATTTTTTACCCTTTCTTTCCTTCAGGCAGCTGACGAAGACAAAGCCGTATCCTCATTGGAGGACAAACTTTCCGAGGAGCCCGAAGAATTAGAAGACACGACAATACAAAAGAGCAGCACATTTGTTGGGAACGGAGAAGCTCCAGAAGCTGACTTTAATTTTAAAGAGGTAGAAAACAAAGAAAAGAGAATCCCTGAAGATCTCACGCTGATGAGTCTAGAGGACCTTTTGAGTATCCAGGTTACGTCCGTGTCTAAAAAGGCGGAAAGCCTCTCCGAAACTGCCGCCGCCGTCTACGTAATAACTCAGGAAGAAATAAGGCGCTCGGGTGCGACGACTATCCCAGATTTGTTGCGGTCGGTTCCGGGTGTCAATGTAGCGAGGATCGACTCCAATACCTGGGCTATCAGTGTGCGTGGCTTTAACGGTCAATTTGCTAACAAGCTCCTTGTACTAATCGATGGTAGGAGTGTTTATTCACCTTTATTTTCAGGATTGTTCTGGGCTGAACATGACCTCATGCTCGAGGATATCGAACGTATCGAAATAATTCGGGGTCCCGGCGCCTCGGTGTGGGGTGCTAACGCTGTCAACGGCGTAATCAATATAATCACTCAGACCACGCTTGACACACAGGAGGGAGTTTTCAAGGGATTGATAGGCAACGAGGAGAAGGGATCTGTCGGTGTTCGCTACGGCGGTCAGCTTGAGCAGAATGCATGGTATCGGGTTTATGCTAAATGCAAGAAGCTGGATGATTCAGTTTATCAGAATAACGGTAAGGCTGAAGATGCTTGGGATATGAAGCAGACTGGTTTCCGTATCGATTGGGATATCACTGATCGAGATTCTCTAACGTTGCAGGGAGATCTTTTTCAAGAGGCAGACTCCAACGTTTATGCTGCAAGAGCTTACGTTCCTCCTTATAGCACCATGAGGCAGGACAATTCGAAAACGACGGGCAGCAACGTGTCAGCACAGTGGAAGCGTCGTTTCTCCAATACATCAATTATCAATCTGCAGCTCTACTACGACCGTGTGGATAGTGATTTCTATCTAATCGGCCAGACACATGATACAGTTAACTTCGATTTTCATCACCAGTTGACCTTGAGTGACAGTCAGGAAATCGTTTGGGGGTTTGGCTATCGCATTATCTGGCAGGATTTAAAAAACAGTGATATAATTATGCAACATCCCGAGAGCCGACAAGATAACCTTGTCAGTGGTTTTTTTCAAGACGAAATCACTATTTTAAAAAACTTCTTGCGCTTGACAGTGGGATCAAAATTCGAGAACAATGACTACACAGGCTCCGAGATTCAGCCCACTGTTAGAATGCTATGGACCCCTCATAAAAAACATACTGCCTGGGTTTCGGCGTCAAGAGCTGCCAGGACTCCTTCGACCGTGGAAGTAGGTGGTCAGATAAAAACCGCGAAAGTTCTAGGTTTTGCACCCGATCCTTTCAATCCTTTTGCGACTTTACCCGTGGTGATGACCGCCTACGGCAGTGACGAATTCGATTCAGAAAATTTGATGGCTTTTGAAATTGGATACCGATTTCACCCAATCGAACAGCTTTCACTCGATTTGACTACTTTTTACAATATCTATGACGAACTCAGAACATTTGAACCTGAAGCTATAATCTATACTCCGACTCCAGTACCACACTATGAGATTCCTTTATCCACCGATAACAAGATGGATGGTAAATCGTATGGTGCAGAATTAACTGCTGACTGGTGGTTGGAAGACTGGTGCCGTTTTCGGACGGCATATTCCTTTCTCCAAATCAATCTAAGCCTCGATGAAGACAGCATTGACAGTATCTCTGAGGAGTCTGAAGATTGGAGCCCTCATCATCAGTTTTCACTTCGATCATACTTCGATCTCAATGAAAACCTCGAGTTCGATTCAGGCTTTAGATATGTTGATCGCCTCTCTGGTCCTAATATAAGTAGTTACATGGGCTTTGATTGCCGTTTGGGATGGAGGCCAGTGGCTGATCTGGAGTTTTCACTTGTTGCACAGAATCTCTTTCGTAGCGAACATGCAGAGTTTGTTCCAGACTTCAGCAGTGGTCCGACATCAGAAACCGAGCGCAGTGTGTACATTCAGGTTTTGTGGAACTTCTAACATGCCGACTACAATGGAGATAGCGATAAAGAAGATATAGAATTTACATTGGTGTAATAGGCACTGAGTGACGAAGTTAATAATTTTTAAAGGAAGTATGTAGCAAAGGAAGTATGTAGCAACTAAACATAGTAGGCAACCAGAATGTGTCGCCAAGGGCACTCGAATGGGTCTGGAGGATGGATTTAGTGAAGAGGAGACCGAGCGTCTCATTATTATTGCTTACGTTCTGTCTTGCTGTAGGAATGGCTTGGCCGAGCTATGGAGAGATTAAATCGTCGCAGCAAACGCCCTCCGAGTACGAGATGAAAGCGATTTACCTTTTTAACTTTCTAAGGTTTGCAAGTTGGCCGGAGACAATTTTTGACAAACCCCAAAGTCCGCTAGTCATCGGTATATATGGAAAGGATCCGTTTGGGTCATTGCTGGACAATATCATTTGTAAAAAAAACATACGTAAGCATCCAGTCGAAATAAAACGCATGAAATACCTGAAAGATATTAAATCATGCCATCTCCTTTTCATCAGCTCTTCAGAAAGAAAGCGTCTTTCGTTAATCCTAAAAAAAGTTGAGAAGTCCTGCATCCTTACAGTAAGCGATATCGAAAATTTCCGCGAACAAGGAGGGATGATAGGTTTTATCGTAAAGAAAGACAAGTTGCGATTTGAAATCAATTACGATGCTGTTAATAAGAGCGAAATCAAGCTTAGTTCAAAACTCCTTTCGTTAGCCGAGAATAAAAAGAAAATAAAAAACGGAAAGAAATTTTGACGATGCATGGAAAACAACGTAAGTCCATCAAAACAAAATTGACCGGAATCATAATGTTGACGAGCGTGATTACCATTCTGGTAGTCTGTAGCGCCTTTCTGGCCTACGAGGTCGGAACGTTTCGCGCGACGTTGTCAGACGACATGTCGATTCTGGCCGAGGTCATCGGGAACAACAGCACGGCGACATTGATTTTCGACAACCGCGATGATGCCTCCCTGATCCTCTCGTCATTGAAAGCAGAGAAACACATAGTCGCCGCATTAATATTCCGGCCCGATGGCGAGGTTTTCGCTGAGTATCATCGCTCCTCGATTGAGAAAGAGAACATACGGCCGCTCTTCCAGGACAAATCGATTAAGTTCGACAACGGTTATCTGTATATCTACCAGCCGATCCTGATTGAAGACGAAGTCCTCGGGACGATTTACCTAAAATCGGACTTGGAGGAACTTCACGCACGCTTCCAGCGCTATCTCGTCATCGTCATAGTCGTCCTCCTGGCATCTTTATTTCTGGCATTCTTCCTCTCTTCCAAGCTGCAGCGGGTAATCTCGGAACCGATTCTGCACCTTGCCCAGATAGCGAAGCAGGTCTCGGACAAGAAGAACTACTCCATCAGGGCGACCAACCCAAGAGGCGACAAGGTTCCGGTTGAGGTGGGCACTTTGTTCAATGGATTCAACGAGATGATCATTCAGATTCAGACCAGGGATGTGGCTTTGCAGAAGGCTCACGACGAGCTGGAAGAGCGAGTCAAGGAGCGTACCAAGGAGCTGGAGCGCGAGATTCAAGTCCGCAAACAGACTGAGGAAGACCTTCTTATGGCTCGCGATAAGGCCATTGAGGCATCGCGCATCAAATCCGAGTTCTTGGCCAACATGAGCCACGAAATCCGCACTCCGATGAACGGAGTAATCGGAATGACCGAGCTTACTCTGGAAACCGAGCTTAACGAGGAGCAGCGGGAGTTCCTCAACATGGTCAAGGCTTCGGCCGATTCACTGCTCGACGTGATCAACGAAATCCTTGACTTCTCGAAGATCGAAGCTGGGAAGCTTGAGCTGATGTCAATCAACTTCAACCTGCGCGACAGTTTCGGCGATATGTTGAGCTCGCTCAGCGTCCGCGCCTTCAAGAAGAAGCTGGAGTTGGCCTACCACATTCTCCCAGACGTGCCAGACGCTCTTATCGGTGATCCAGGACGCTTGAGGCAGATCTTGATTAACCTGGTGGGAAATGCCATCAAGTTCACAGATTCCGGCGAGATAGTGGTTCGCGTGCGGCGCGAAGCGGTGAACGACACCGAAGCCGTTCTGCACTTCGCGGTGACCGACACCGGACCGGGAATCCCTCAGGAGAAGATTAACGTTATATTCGAGGCCTTCACCCAGGCCGATGGCTCTTCCTCGCGCAGGCACGGAGGCACAGGGCTCGGTCTGACCATCTCTTCCCAACTTGTGCAGCTCATGGGAGGTCGAGCCTGGGTTGAAAGCGATCCAGGCCACGGCAGCACATTCCACTTCACGGCGCGCTTCGGTCTTCAGAAGGGGCCAGCGGCCGAACTGATCTCTGCGGGACCGGAAAGTCTTCATGGCGTCTCTGTGCTCGTTGTGGACGACAATGACACCAACCGTCGGATTTTGGATGAAACGCTGATTAATTGGAAGATGAATGTTGTCTCTGTTGACTGCGGGCAGGATTCCCTCAACGCTCTGGAGCGGGCTCACGACGCCAGGAATCCCATCGAAATCGTGGTTCTCGACGTCCACATGCCTGAGATGGATGGTTTCGACGTCGCCAAGGCGATCAGGGGGAACAGCGAGCTTTCTGAGACCAAGATCATCATGCTCACGTCTGGCGGACAGCTTGGAGACGCGGCTCAGTGCCGTGAGATCGGTGTCAACGCCTTTCTGACCAAACCGGTCAAACAATCCGACCTTCTAAACGCTATCATGATAGCCCTCGGATCGACGCAGCCGAAAATCAAGGAGCTCCAGCAGGTCGCCCGTCACTCGTTGCGCGAGAACCGTAAAAGTCTGCAGATCCTGCTGACAGAGGACAACGTCGTCAATCAGAAGCTGGCGATCAGTATTCTTAAAAAGAAAGGCCATGAGGTCACGGTGGCCAACAATGGCCTGGAAGCCATCCAGCTCATGAGCACCCGGAGTTTCGACTTGTTGCTCATGGATGTCCAGATGCCCGAGATGGACGGTTTCGAAGCCACGGCAATCATCCGCGAGAGAGAGAAGAGCAGAGGTGGTCACGTTCCGATTGTTGCTATGACAGCGCATGCCATGAAGGGCGACCGGGAGTTGTGTCTCGATGCTGGGATGGACGACTATGTATCAAAACCAATCAAATCTAAGCGCCTTTTCGAAGCTATTGAAAAGCAGATCGATCTGCATTTAGGCGCTAAAACGACAGTCAGAGATTATTAAATTCTGAACAAGCAGGAAAAGAAATAATAACACGGACACATCGCAATAAAATTGAGCAAAATACGTTCATATAGTCGATGAAAAATTTATCCAATGGTGCAAACCTTGATTTCGCGATACATTGATAATTGTCAATGTCAAAAAGGTATAGATGGGGGGTGGCTGAAGGGGACAAAATGCAATCGCACATATGAAGTTCTTCACACCGGACTCGAGCTGGAGAATTGGTTTTCCTGGGGCAGGATGGGTGAATTGGGATAGGGGGGATTTTCGATTGGTTCTGACTGTTGTGTTCAGCAAACACTGACGGATCACTACGACTGGTGGGGTAGTGTGTGGTTCTCTAATTTCTTTTTATCTCATCATAGAAAATCCTGTCCTTTGGGTGGAGTTGTTTACTATTTCCACAGCACCTCCTATTGAGAACTGTTATTTTTAAATAGACTGTTGCTAAAGTTGTTATTCGATTTAGGCTGTTAGCCTAATAATCCAAACAAAATATAGTCAAGCAACCCTGAATACCGAGGGTTTGTAGCTAATTTTTTGAAAATTATTCCAATACTTTCGGTTCGAGTGCCGAATAAGGTGATCAGCGCTGCACTTCTCGGTCGTGGTGCGATATGAGAGTGCAACGCATTTTATCGAGAGCAGCCCCCGTGCAATGCGGGGGTTGCTTTTTTAAATAGAGTGAAAAACCTGCGTAAAATCAAGAATCATCAGTGGGGGGAAGAAACTTGTTTATTATCTATTGTCTCACTCTCATCTAAGCTTCACTCCACACAACCTCTGCTCCTTTGTACAGGGTTCGGGTCATGGATGCCCTCAGGCTCCCGCAGGCCCAACAAGGAGGCCGCTGTGCTGCCGCGAGCGGCGAAAGAGAGAAAGTGGACTCCTGTCAAGCCGCAGTCTGATGCAGGAGGACTCATCTCTGTTTCAAGCGGCCGATGTGCGATGAACAGGGTTTGGGTCATGGCCCACCCTTAGGCACCAGCCGGGTCACAAAGAAGAAGGCTGCCGTGCTGCAGCGTCGCTTCGCTCCGATCGGTGATCGGCTTCCTTTCTCCGTAACAGGCGATCGAATTCACCGGATTAAGCTCCAAAGGCGATAGATCTACATTTATAGATTATAAATTTATGACTATTTATGAACATATTTACTTTTGTCGTAGAATATCAGTTAAATACTTTTCGTCAGTGTTGCAGAAATAAACGCCTTCGCCTTATTAATTTCAATTTCTACTGTCCCCCTAGAAACCTTTAGATTAGTTGCTGTTTCTTTGACACTGAATCCTAAAATATATACTTGCTTTACAATATTGTACATGCGTTTATTGCATTTTTTTAATCTCAGCATCTCACTTTTAATAATCTCCAACTTTTCGCACACGATTAAACATAATCTATCGTTAGGAATGTCCTTTACTATCTCAATTGAAATTTGAGAAAAACCATTATTTCTTTTTATAGTTTTTCTTTTTCTCGCTTCATCTATAAGTGTTCTACTCATAGCACGGCCTGCTATATAATATAAATGTTTTATGTTTCGAATATTTACTTTTCCCTTGGCAAGTCGAATATATGATTCATGAACTAGTTCTGTTGTTGTTAGTGAGTGGGGATTTGTTTCTTTCATCAATAATGATCGTGCAATTGTTTTTAGTTTTGTATAATAAATTACAAACATCTGATCTAATGTAAATTTGTTTTTGATAATAGAATTTTGTGTAATTATAGAACATCTCATGTTTATCCCCCATACTCTACAGTATTCTTCCTTCTTCATTGATTTTATATCTTAAAGTAAAACTGTAATAAATTTACGTTCCATTTAGTAGATTCGTGAAAACAGACCTCCTCCAGGTGTGGTTAAAGCATGAAGCCCTGTCTAAATTTACTATTATTACTATTAATTTCTTAATTCCTTAAAAACCACGTTTAGCCACTCTCCAGGGGGTAGCGATTCCAAAGCCAAGTCCTTTGGGTGTGGATTATTCAAAGTTCATGCTATATTCTATTTTATAAAAAGGCGCTTGAAAATTACACTATACCAATACTAAGGTAATTGCATGCTCCAAATAATCCTCAAAGATTTTTGTATTTAACTATTATTAATTGTATTAACAACGGCGAATAATTAGAGTTTTTATTTAGTCTTCATTACCAATTTCAGAATGGCACCAATAGTGTTATACATAACAATCGTTCGTGTTGCTACAAGACTATTTCTACAACAGGTTCCAACCTCAGGGTCAGCTCTTATCAGAAAACGCCTGGCGATTTCGAAATAACGAACTCCACTTACGCCATCAGCTTCTGGTATATTTTTGCAGCAAAACAAGTATTCCTAATATTTGGTATAGAAATCCAATAATTTTTAATACTTTATACCAAAATATTGATTTTTAAAACAATCGATTACAGTGATAGATAAATATAGGCTATGCACCGTGCATTAGTCTACTATGACAATAGAACAAGTTACCGAAACCTATTTATTAGTTAAGTTTACAGAATAGACGTCCTTAACGGGATTTTCTTAGTAAATCTTCTCTTACCGATTGTTTAGTAGTTCTTCGTATAAAATTGTATCGGTTCCTCCGTATGTGTCGTTTTATATTTATACTAATCGATTTTTTTTCAATTACGTTTTATAACAATAAAGTATCCTCCGCAGGGATTAAGTAGAACGCGATAACTGATAAATTTACAAAAAACCATTAAATATTGTTAATTGATTAACTCGTGACTATCTACGTCTTTACTGAAGTCTCTACACTTCACGTTTATGAAGGAAGTGAGTTAATATTTTTGTAAAAATAATCACTTTTGCGGATTGTCCTTGTGCAGTTTTAATTTTTATTAACTATAAAGTAATGCAACACAAAATATCCACAATAGATTATCACGAATGTTGAGATAAATACCTTCATTTTAAATACGAGAAACCGTGCTTTCATATCACCATTTCTTTTTCTCCCTCTTTTTCTCCGATTATTTGACAACATCATTAAAGAGATTTTCTGTTTGTTCTGACCTCTACTATAAAGATTATAGAAAAGAGTTCCCTTTGTGCGATTTTTTTTACTTTTTTTCACTACTGTCGAAAATAAACGGCAAATCCACCATAGAGTTCAGTAAAGGCCTGCCAATCCGCTGAATCCTAGCTTCAAGTTTTATCTAGTGGTATTGGTAGGAGTTCGAACGGTTCGTCAAGGCAATCCCGCAAGTCATTGTAAGTAAAGAGACTCCAGCGTAAAAAGGCCACGAGATTGGACAAAGACCATTTGAACCGCGATATCAGCTGAAGGAACATAACCAACGAGCGTAGCGATGAGTGCTATCCAAATATGCGTGTAAAGGGTGTTTTCACTTGTTCCCACGAATGTTTTGACCTTTAGGTTTTGCTTTAATGCGAAGGATGCTGAACTATTCAATGCGAGTCACGAACAAGATCTCCTCCTCGTTCCAGTGTCCGAAAAGCCCATAGTCGTTGTAGCCGCGATTGCGAGGATGGAATTCCTTGCCACAGTTTTATCATGGCTCCGGGCTGTGCCGATTATGGCAAAGGTCGGAAGACAACAATCATGGTCGAGTAGAAGATGAAGTTTCACTCCCCACTTTGTCGATCGGAAATCCGACCAAGGAAAGAGTGACAAGTACAGCGAAATGGTTGAGCTGTCTAATGGCAGAAGCTTGTTCTTGAAGAGGAAATATTTCTTTCCCTGCTGCAGAGCTTCGTCCTTGCAAACAAGGCTTTTATGGACGAGGTCTGGAGGGAGCCAAGGGACGTTAGCTATTGTGGCGTAACACAATGTGGATTATTTTGGACACCTTCTCCAAGCCTTGGTGACGGATATTGTCCGGCGTCGAAGCGATCCCGCCGGAGCTTTCACTCAGGCTTTTCGGCCTGGCCATCTTGGCAAAAGAACATGTCCATAAACTGATCCCATGATGAAGACACAATAGAATGACTCTCTGCGCCGTGTTTCTCAACCAGCAGACGAAACTTCAAACAGTAAATAAGATTAAGGATTTGACTGAAGACGCGTGCTGTCCGTATCATGCTAAGTTCATCCTTGATCAGGGTTGTTGTTTCCAATTTCCTATTTACACAGCAAGATGACATATTGGACGAAGCGGCTTCGCCGCAGAGGAGCGTAGCAGTCGTCTGCTGGTGAAGTGACGGCATATCTTGTGGAGTCATCGGAGATAGAGATTTGATATCCTCCAACAATCTGGCTGTGGAGCCGGAGTTTGGTTTTTGGCTAACTTTTGGAGGATATTCTAATGACCGTGCTTCGAGAGAACGCATGATCGAGGACATGCAACTTGCCGGCCTGTCGCAAGGGACTCAAGATGCATACGTTAGAGCGGTTCGGCAACTGGCGTTACATTACAAACTTTCGCCGGACCGGATCACTGAACGTCAATTGCGCGAGTACCTCATGCACCTGCGCGAGGAGCGTGCCGTAGCTCTGGGCACGTTTCAGCAGCACTTCTTCGGCATAAAGTTCTTTTTCGTCAACACCCTGGGCTACGAGTGGCCGTTGCTGACGAAAAAAAAGTTCGCTTACCCAATCGCGAGCGACTTCCCGACGTTCGCGGCGACCAAGCCTGCTCCTGCCGATCCCAGGTCCGCTCGTCCAATAGACAATTCGCATCGGCTCCGCGACGCAAAAAACCATACCTATTGCAATCCATAAACCTGTCGTCGGCAACGCTATTTTGAACATGAAAGTATAACCATAAATCCGAATATTTAAATAACTTATGGTAACTTAACTAACTTAAATCAAGACCACCTGCAGAGCAGGTGATATGAGGAAAGCCCCTAAAAGGGGCCGGAAGAACAATTTGTCAGACTCGGTTGCTCAGTTCGTAGATACGCCATGGATTTAGATAGATATGGCGTAACCACGTTCCAACGATCTGTATGTTTGAAGAGTCGGGTCAAATTTTCTTTTTTCACTTTTGCCTCTTCGAGAGCCTTCAACAGATCGCACACATCTTTCCTGATGTATGCGGGGAACGGCAGAGCCTTTTCAATTCTCACCGCCTGAGGCGGTGGATTAATGATGATTTAGCTAAGGTACTTATGTTTATTTTCTTAATCATCTTCTTCTTTACATAAATATGACTTTCTGTTAAGATCATAAATATGGAAAAAACTCGATTCTTTATTTCTATCAGTGAGAAATCAATGTTTTAGAAACTCCTTAATCGGAGATGCTAATGGGTTTTATATCTAAGGATCGCAGAAATGTAAAACAGCCATCTTTGACGGCACTTGCTTGTTTAGTAATGGCCGGCAACATTGATGTTTTTTCTGAAATTGTTGAACGGGTTCAAAACGGTCTTAAACATTTTTTCATGAAGACGTATTCTCCTATTATCCAACCAGATCAAGCAGAAGATCTTGTTTGCCAGACCCTTTGTGACGCACTCGAAGCTCTGATAAAACAGAGATTTAAACCTTCGATATCGTCGTCGGAACTAGCCTTCGAATGTTACATATATGGGATAGCTAAGCGTCAAAATTTCACACATCATATCTCTCTTAGTCCCCACCTAATGCCCACCGTAATTAGAGAAGATACGTATATGGAATGGGAAATATTGGAAGCGTGCAGGGACTGCCGCAATAGCGATCACGGTTTAAATGCCTTGACACCTCAAGAAAAACTCATAGTTGCCGAATATATAAATACGAATTCCTCATTGGAAGTTGCATGTCAATCTCTTGGAATTAATCGCTTTAAGGCTAGGCGAATATTTGAAAAAGCCTGCAAAAAAATCAGTCAATGTCTCAAAACAAAAGGCTTTAAGAGAATCCCTTTGGCATTGACAAAATCGCGTGATTATATAAGATTATTGAAGTATGTAGAAAACAGTCTTGAAAAAGACGCAGATGAAGCAATGGAAGCGTAAGATGAAAGAACTTAAAAAGAAAGGCAGTCAGTATTATCGCTCGTTGACTAGCAATAATATTGGCGCAGTACTGGGATTGTTGAAGGAAATAGAAAGTCTTGACGACCCGAGTGCTGTTAATAGTACCAAAAGAAACTGCATTCCTCTTTCTGTTTTGTTGGAAATATCTTCTAATAAACGCGAAGTTAGTTTAGGAGACCGGAGTCACATTCAAAATTGTAAGTTATGTAGAACTATTTTAGAAAGATTTATGATTGAAGAAAAAAAAGAAATTCCCTTGCCTGCTGATAATGACGCTTTACTATCAAAAAAACGCAAAACGAAACCGAATTTAAAAAAGAAAGAAGTATGTAAACAAGACATTGAAGAATTGCTCCAGGCATTCCCTTCCGGAGATAAACTATCAATCGATAAACTATTTACGATTATATATCACGAATTGAAATCCATGGCTCATGACGCTTTACGAAACGAAAAAAATACAGGAACTCTCAACGCTACTGAACTTGTGCATGAAGCCTATATATATCTCGTTAAAAACGATGTATCGTATAAAGATAAATGTCATTTCTTTACGATTGCGGGTAACGCCATGAGGAGAATATTGGTAGAAGAAGCTAGGCGGCGAAACGCCAAGAAAAGAGGCTCCGGACAGTTGCCTGTTTCATTCGAACAGTTAGGCGATATGGAACTAGAAAAAACACCTGGGACGAGTTCATACGAGACAATCGAAACAATAGATACTTTCCTGAACGAGTTAGAAAAATATAACAAAAGACTTTGTAAGATAGTAGAATTACGATATTTTGTTGGTTTAAATGTAATCGAAATAGCAGAAATTTTAGGATTATCTCGCACAGCTGTTTCGAACGATTGGAAATGGGCTAAACTACTTCTATTTTCGTTTGATCGGCAGAAAAAAAATGTATCTAATGGTGCTTAAAAAAATGACAGCACACTGGTAAAAACGGCGAAAATATTTAACGAAACCGTGCATACCTATCGCCCGGTTATCCCGACCGTTCTTAAAATATACGTTGTGCTCTCCTCACACCCACGCCATATCAAAATATACCAATATCCAAAAATTCTAATACGGGCGTAATACTTGAGAGGTGGTCGTCATTTACTATTGGAGACGTTGATATTTGATGAAAACGCGGTCGCAAAGGAGAAAAGATATGTTGTGCTCATTTCATGGTGACCGGAAGCAACCACCATACGAAGAAATACTTAGGGTGGTCGCTCCAGAACAATCAGGAATGCCCAAGGATCTCAGAGAGCAACTGGCACAAGAAGTGCGTCGCAACCTGGCCAATTGGCTTGTGGAGACGGCAAAGGCGATTCTCGGTGAGTTTCAAGAGGATAGCGGAATCCTGTTGGAAGGTAATACTCTTGACCTGGATGAGTGCGTCCGAGGCCTGAACAAGATGATGACGGTCGTGGCCACAGGAGGGCTAGAGGTCCGAGGAGTTTTGGAGGAAGCATGCCTGAAACGATATCAGCGAATCCTGGATGATATCCAAGCAGGTGCTGCCGGCCTCCGTGAAAGGCGTGGGCTTGTCATCAGCTGCCTTGATCTCGCTCTTCAGATAGAACCTTGCAGTCCTGAGGTGGTTAGGGTAAAAAGGTTGGTAGAGTAAGTTTGTTTTTTGGCGGAGTCGGTTCAAATGGCAATGAGGAGTTATCGAAGTGCGATCTCTGACAATTAGGAATCTGAAATGACATACTATTGCTATTTAGACTCAAAAGGTGATCTGGAAAGTAAGAATCTTCAACTAGATAATTTGACGCGAGCCGCAAAAGAGTGGAATGACGAGGTAATTGAACTTGTTAATTCTTGCGGTGAAAAACGCGTTAATTCAGTATACAAACAAGGGCTGGCCTTCATAGTGACGTCACTCGGCCAATCGTTGACTCAATTGCTTGGCCAAAATGCGCCAACCACCGGCAAAACTAGAATAGATTCTCCTGCTGTTTTATTTAAGAAACTTATTTCTAATAAGTCTAAAAATATAAAAAACTATCAGAATTTAGAAAATACATTTTTTGAATTCTTGT
>Ga0190283_1000591_pt1 | contig 18607 bp, 24 predicted proteins | sample 48691801_MG_FD_161669 | JGI IMG/M metagenome (GOLD analysis project Ga0190283, IMG submission 161669) | Hydrothermal vent microbial mat bacterial communities from Southern Trench, Guaymas Basin, Mexico - 4869-18-0-1_MG | ecosystem: Environmental > Aquatic > Marine > Hydrothermal vents >...
CTCCCCTAAATCCGTTATAATCAGAATAAAACAATTATGAAAGAGCAAATAGAAAAATTTCAGAATATTGAAAAGAGTCTTAGTGAGTCGAAGGGTAAACTTGAATTATTTGCTCTGTTTTTAAGAGAAGATTCACCCGATAAATGGGACTTATTAATTTCGGCTGACTGGGCAAGAGCCAATAAAAAAAGCTCAATTCAAGACATAATTGAAGAAGTCCGTAAAGAATTATCGGAGCAGGAAATGCTTATGCTGTCTCGAATTATAATTCTTGATAAGAATGATGCCGCCCTAAAAGCTTTACGCCAAGCTGCAAGGGTTGAACACGGTTTAACTGAGATATCTGACAGTAATTTTTTTGGTTTAAACATTAAGCATGCTTATTTAATAACCTCACAGAAAGAGGGTCATGACAAGGCTAATTCAGCCGATGCAAAAAGCCGCGCGGCTGATTAGCAGCGTTAGCCCTATTTTATATTTTCATATAATAGCCCATATATATATGTTGCGAAGGCAGGCGTGACCTGACTGTTACGACTTGATTTTTTGACTTGAAGGAACGCTTTCTGCCTGAAAATATCAGACATTGCGGACAGGGCAGCAAACCCTGGCCGGCATCAGGTTCGGCGCATCTGAGCGAGCGGGCCTGATAAAAGAAAATCAGGAATTTGGGCCACAGCCTCCATGCACTGTTTTGTGACAGACGGAAAAAATCAGGAGGCTTTTTCCGTTTCAGACTGCATGATATCTCAGATATTATGAGAAAAAGTGCGGGAATTTTCTGTATGTTTTTTCCCTTGATTTCCGTTATGCAAACTGATACAGGGTGTGAATGGAAAATTCGGAGGGGATTTTCCATATTCTGCGATGCTATTAGCCCTTTCCTTTGAAAGAAAAAAGTCGGCAACAGCGAAACAGCATAGGACAGAAAAGGCGCAAATCTGTTTGTCATATCCCGCCCCTTGTACGTCGGTGAGCTTGGTCATTATTAATTATAACACAACAGGATGTATAAAATGAAGTCAACAGTTTATCTTGAAACAACTATTCCGTCATTTTATTACGAAACAAGGACTGATGCAGAATTTATAGCAATGCGGAATTGGACACGCAAATGGTGGAAAGAAAGAAAAGATGACTTTGACTGCTTTATTTCGGTTGCGGTCTCAGATGAATTGGAAAAGGGTGATTATCCGAAAAAAGAAGAGAAAATACATCTTATAACTGGAATGGAATATCTGGAAATTAACGATGCAATTGAAGAAATTGCGGAGGTTTACATAGCAAATTACCTTATGCCGAAAGATGTTGTCGGAGATGCCTTACACCTTGCGACTGCCTCATATCACAAAATCGACTATCTTCTGACCTGGAATTGCAGTCACCTGGCAAATGCCAACAAGAAAAAACATATCAGGCGAATCAACGGACGTCTGAGATTGTCAACTCCTGAAATCATCACGCCGCTGGAAATAATGGAGGAGTAGAATGAATGATAATGCGACAATAAGAGAAATACGGGAAACAAGAAAACAGATTTCGGCACGATTCGGACACAGCCCGAAACGCCTGGTCGAATATTATAAAAAAAAACAAAAGGAAAAAAAGGGAGTGACCGAACCTGAAAAATCAGACGGTAAGCGGGTATAACCTGGGGTGATGAATATGTTGTCGATGCTCCCAGAAAGCTGATCCCGTTTTTGTTCCGGTCATTTTATAACTGGCTGATTTTTAAGTTGAAAAAAATAGGCGGAATAAAAACGGGATCAGAATTGGCAAGCCTGTCTGTGACATTTTCATCAGCCCAGGTATAACCATCGTTGCAGCGGACGGCGGGGTTTTAAGCCGCATCAAAGTGGTCTGATAAAAGAAAATCAGGGATTTGGGAACACTCCCGGACGGGATTTGCAACCCCTTCCGGAACGCTTTTTGCCGGGAAATATCAAAAAACACTGCGAACAGGCATCTGAGCGGGCGGGCCTGATAAAAGAAAATCAGAAATCCGGGACACAGCTTCCATGCACTGTTTTGTGACAGACGGAAAAATCAGGGGGATTTTCCCATTTCAGACTGCATGATATCTCAAATATATGGGAAAAAGTGCGGGAATTTTCCATGCGTTCCGTATGTTTTTTTCCATGTTTTCCGTTATGTAAACTGATACAGGTTGCAACCCCGTCCGACATAAGGTTCAGCGCATCTGAGCGGGCGGGCCTGATAAAAGAAAATCAGAAATTTGGGACACAGCTTCCATGCACTGTTTTGTGACAGACGGAAGAATCAGGAGGATTTTTCCGTTTCAGACTGCATGATATCTCAGATATATGGGAAAAAGTGCGGGAATTTTCCATGCGTTCCGTATATTTTTTCCCTTGATTTCCGTTATGTAAACTGATACAGGGTGTATGAAAATTTTTCCATATATCAAAACTGTCAGCCCGTTTAACTCAGATAAAATGAACAACGATACTGAAAAACCGAAACTTTATCTTGAAACCACGGTTCCGAGCTATCTGACAGCCCGGCAAAGCAGGGATGTCATCCAACTGGCTCGCCAGCAGATCACAGCCGAATGGTGGAACAGCCGTCTGAATGATTTCGATGTCTTTATTTCGCAAATCGTAAATGACGAGGCGGGTTCGGGTGATCCCGATGCAGCCCGAGGGCGATACAATCTTTTCCGCTTCTGGAGATCACTGAGGAAGTCACAGAACTGGCGGAAAAAATACTCAGAAAGGGAGTCATTCCGGAAAAAGGTGCCCGGGATGCCACCCATATCGCCGTCGCTGTCTGTCACGGGATGAATTTTCTGCTCACATGGAATTGCAGACATATTGCCAATGCGGAGAAAATAAAGGCGCTTGAAAATATCTGCAGGTCCGGGAGTTACGAACTTCCCGTCATCTGCACTCCCGAAGAATTTTCAGAAAGGTCATAATAAAATGATTGAAGATCAGGTTCTCACGGAAATAAGAAAGATAAAGGATGATCTGGCATCGGAATATGGTTACAACGTAAGAAAAATGTTGGACGATGCCATCAGAAGACAAAAAAATTCCAAGCGCAGAGTTGTAAATCTGAGTATGAAAAAACGGCCTGCCCTGTCGTTGCAGCGGACGGGGGCAGATTCTTAATCGGAAGGGTTTGCCAAAGCCACCGCCGCCCTAAACTCGGTCGTCAGCCTGCTTTATATTTTTATATATAACAGCCCATATATGTTGCGAAGGCAGGCGTGACCTGACTGTTATGACTTAACTTTTTGACTTGAAGGAATGTTTTTTGCCTGAAAATATTAAACATTGCGGACGGGGTTGCAAACCCTGGCCGGCATCAGATTCAGCGCATCTGAGCGGGCGGGCCTGACAAAAGAAAATCAGAGATTTGGGACACAGCTTCCATGCACTGTTTTGTGACAGACTGAAAAATCAGGAGGATTTTTCCGTTTCAGACTGCATGATATCGCAAATATATGGGAAAAAGTGCGGGAATTTTCCATGCGCTCTGTATATTTTTTTTCCTTGATTTCCGTTATGCAAACTGATATAAGTTTTGAATGGAAAATTCGGAGAGGATTTTCCATATTATGCGATGCCATATCATCACAGGTGGAAAGTTTTACATCGCATATAGGTGCTATCTGGAAATTTTTCCATATATCAAAACTGTCAGATAGCAATTAAAGAGGTAAAAATGGAGATAAAAAGCTTTAAATTTGATGATAATAAAAGTAATTGGCATTTGGAAGAGACCCGCTTTGAACGATTGAATTTGTTTGTAGGAATATCCGCAGTGGGCAAGACGAGAATATTACAGGCGCTTTCATTGGTTCGAGATGTTGCAACTGACGATGATTACAGGTTAGATGGAACTGAATGGATGATTCGTTTTGCTCATAATGAAAAAGAATACGAGTGGATACTGAAAAGCAGTCTGATAAAAGATGAGTCCACACAAAAAACATTTGAAACCTTTAAAATATCACGAAAGGCGAGAATCGTTTATGAAAAACTCACTGATTTAAGTGATGATGCTGTTATTTTTGAACGTAATCAGGATTCATTGGAATGGCATGACAGCGAAGTTATTCCAAAATTAAAAAAGACGGAAAGTATTATCACCATATTTCCAGAAGAAGAAGTTATAGTGCCAATCCGAGAGGCTTTCAACTATATGATATTTTTAAGAACAGGAGAATATTCCAGTATAAGTTTTTCAGATAAACTTGACATAGATAATATAACGATGCGAGATAAAAAGGGAAAGTCTTTAAAAAAGAGAAAGCCTTTAAATTTTAAAGAATTTAAAAGAATATCCGCAAAATTGCCAATGCCTCTGAAAACATTTTTTCTGCAAAAATTCCACCAAAAAGAATTTAAACATATTAAGCAGGAATTTACTGATATCTTCCCAGTTGTTAAGGAATTGAAGATTAACCGTATAAGAAAAGCAGGTGAATACAGACTTTTTTTAAGTATCAAAGAACATGGTTCCAATGATTGGATACACCAAAACCAGCTATCTTCAGGTATGTTCAGCACATTTTTACATTTGATTGAAATACATCTTGCTCCTGAAGGAGCAGTTATCCTCATTGACGAATTTGAAAACAGTTTAGGTATAAATTGCATGCCCAGCACTGCTGATTTTATCAATGAATATTCTGCCAACTTACAATTTATTGTCACCAGCCATCATCCGTACATAATCAATGAAATATCATGGAAAAGTTGGAAAATAGTTAAAAGAAAAGGAGGCAGAGTCAGGGTAATCAATTCTACCGACATTCCTGAGCTTGAAACCACCTCAACGCTTGAAAAATATGTCAGACTGATTAATTTGCCGGTGTATGAGGACGGAATCGGATGAATCTGTATTTTTTACTTGAAGGCAAAAGAACAGAACCAAAGGTCTATCCCGAATGGATTAAGCATAAATTTCCGAATCTGACCAGAGTTTATAAGATTGAGGATATTTCTTCTGACTGCTTTCTGCTTTTCGCAGCCAAAGGTTATCCGAGAATATTGCAACTTATCGAACAATCTTTGGCAGATATCTATAATCATAATGCAGACAATGAGATTATGATTGATCATTTTTTTATATGCTTAGATGCTGATGACGATGGATATGAGATAAGGTTCAACACAGTGAATGACAAAATAAAAAGCATGGAAGAGACAGGTCGGAGTATATCCGCATATCTGCCTGATTTACATATAATTATACAAAACTGCTGTATTGAGACATGGTTTCTTGGCAATATGAGAATGTTGAAAAGAAATCCGCAAAGTAAAAGACTGGCAGAATTTAAAAAATTCTGTGATGTAAGTGAAAAAGACCCTGAAAAGATGGATTGTTATGACAGTGGTGACTATTCATTCTCAAACAAAGCGAAATTCCATGAAGCTTATTTAAAAGAGATGTTTCTTGAAAGAAATAAAAGATACACAAAGCAGAATCCGGGTATTGCAGCTACTAAAGAATATTTGGAAGCTTTATCTGAACGATGCTTTCAAACGAATCATTTAAAAAGCTTAAATTTTCTTTTAACTATTTGGAAAAATTTAGAATAATTGTTATCTAACCCGTCGTTTGACCTGCTTTATATTTTCATGTTGCAAAGGCAGGCGTGACCTGACTGTTATAACTTAATTTTTTGACTTGGGGGAACGCTTTCTGCCTGAAAATATCAGACATTGCGCAACCCTGTCCGACATCAGGTTCAGCGCATCTGAGCGGGCGGGCCTGACAAAAAAAATCAGAGATTTGGGACACATCCTCCGTGCATTGTCTTGTGACAGACGGAAAAGTCAGGAGGCTTTTTCCGTTTCAGACTGCATGATATCGCAAATATATGGGAAAAAGTGCGGGAATTTTCCATGCGCTCTGTATATTTTTTTTCCTTGATTTCCGTCATGTAAACTGATATTAGGTTTTGAATGGAAAATTCGGAGGGGATTTTCCATATTGTGCTGTGTCATCACAGGTGGAAAGTTTTACATCGTATTATAGGTGCTGTATGGAAATTTTTCCATATATCAACACTGTTGGGCTTACGATTAAAGGTGAAGGGTGAAAAGTTGGAAAATCATAAATTCAGTGATAAGAATGAAAATGATATGGAAAACGATACATCTTTCAAATGCCTGGAAAGAATGGTCATCGCTGTTTTAATCAACGACGAAGTGGAATTATGGGACGAAGTTCAGCACTTCTGGCGAAAAAAGTGGAGACTCCGGGGAATAGAAGATCCTGAAGACAAAGATTCTCTGAGTTATGCGTTGAAAGCCTGTATTGTGGAAAGAATGGCAGATCTGTGGAATTCCCCTCCTAAAAATCGCAGGGAGAAAATTCCTGCATGGTGTGAGGATGTGCCGCCTTACGAACCGGGTTTTTCAGTTGTGGAAGAATCTTACAGAAAATATTTCGAGGATTATCCCTCGCCTGTTTTTGAAAAAAGGAATATCTTTGCTCCCGGGGAGTTCATGTTCTTCGTCTGAAGATACTGATGAAAATATCAAAGCACAAAATTGACAGAGCGCTGAAAAGATTAGGTGAATTACTTGAACAGCGAAATAAGAAATTCGATCTGACTGTCGGCGGAGGCGTGATAAGCCTTTTTTACTTTAGGTCACGACAGATGACAAAGGATGTCGATGCTGTTTTCCCGGACAGTCCGGCAGACCGTGAATTATTAAAAGACCTGATAAATCAGGTGGCTTCGGAGTTGAAATTACCGGATGAGTGGCTTAACGACAGTATAAGTTTCTTCGGTTTGGAAACCGAATCCGATGTGATTATATTCAGACACAGCCATCTCAGACTGAGGGCGGCAAAGTGGGAAGAACTGCTTGCTCATAAAATCCATGCTTTCCGAAGGAAAGAAGATATAAACGATGCCAGACTCATTCTGAGTGAGATCAGAGGGTTTTCAAAGGAGAAACTCTTTGAGGAACTGAAAAAATATGAGCCGATATCTCCTCATGTGCCTTCTGACATATTCAGGAAAAGATTTGAAGAATTATGGCAGGAGATAAACTGCCGGAACGGAAACGGGGCTGCAAACCCTGCCCGACATCAGGTTCAGCGCATCTGAGCGGGCAGGCCTGACAAAAGAAAATCAGAAATCTGGGACACAGCTTCCATGCACTGTTTTATGACAGACGGAAAAATCAGGAGGATTTTTCCGTTTCAGACTGCATGATATCGCAAATATATGGGAAAAAGTGCGGGAATTTTCCATGCGCTCTGTATATTTTTTTTCCTTGATTTCCGTTATGTAAACTGATATAAATCTTGAATGGAAAATTCGGAGGGGATTTTCCATATTATGCGATGCTGTATCATCACAGGTGGAAATTTTACATCGTAGATAGGTGCTGTATGGAAATTTTTCCATATATCAACACTGTTATATTTTTTGACAGTCAAAATTGAAATGATAAAATCACGAACCATAGTTTATCCTTATTAATATTCCTTTGACTTGGAGGAGACAATCAATGAGTATTAAAAATTTCTTTTATTCCAATAATTTGGAGCTTGGAGTCTCACCATATGACTTTTCCTTTAAATTTCTAAGAAAGTCAGCAGGTCAAGGCTCTGATTCAGATGATAACAGTGAACCTGTTACTGATGATGAACTAATAGTATACATGAGTCCATCTCATGCAAAGACGTTAATTCCTATGCTTTCTATGGCAATTCAAGAATATGAAAAACAGTTCGGAAAAATTCCTTTACCGCCAGAAAAATCAGAAGAATTTGATGACTTTGTAAAGTGTCTAACGAATTATGAAAAATAATTTTACTGTTAAAAGACAGTCTAATATTGTTCCATTTGTTGTTATTGTAACAACGGCTACCCCTAGTTTCTTTGTGACTAAGAATAGAGAGCATACTATACATAGAGAACCGTCTAATTTATCAACAGTATCTTATAGTTCTAATGAAGAAAACATGTCTATGTCGTTTTCTTCTAGCCTGAAAAATGATTTTTTCCAGCAAGAGTTCTTTAGTTTTCTTGACTTCTTAGATGATAACCTTTCAGACGACAATATCGTTATTGCTGATGAAGAGCAGCTTATGAGGGTTGCATCATTAGTAGATGGTGTTGACTTTGAGTAAAGAAAAAAAATGGATATAAATGGATGGAAAATTTATTATTTCAGACTTTTTTCTGTTCAGTTGACAAATTTAGAGAAAGCTGTCAAAAAGTTAAAAACGGAAAGCCCTGACACATATAAACATCATCCAAAAACAAAGCTACTTGCTTCAGTTTATAACTCTATAACAAATAGAGTTCCATCAGACCCAACTCACAAACAATTCTTGTTAGGTAATACATTAGGTAAAAGTTATCGTAGTTGGAGACGTGTAAAACAAGGATTACCTAATAGATACAGATTATTTTTTAAATTTAAAGCAACTCCAAACAAGATTGTATATGTGTGGTTTAATGATGAGACAACTCTTAGAAAAGAAGGAGCCAAAACAGATGTATATGTTGTCTTTTGTAACATGTTAAAGAGTAATCGAATTCCTGATTCTATATAGATACCCTGCTAAATGGTAGCACTCAGCCGTCCGAAGTAGAAAAATGAAGCAGCTGGGTTACACGAAAATATAACCAGATGAAGCGGACGGCGGGCGGGATCCAGTCTGAACGCCTCGACGAATCCCCCGCCGCCGCTTATCTCAGGCATCAGCCTGCTTTATATTTTCATATATAACAGCCCATATATGTTGCGAAGGCAGGCCTGACTGTTATGACTTAATTTTTTGACTTGTGAGGGAACGCTTTTTGCCTGAAAATATTAAACATTGCGGACGGGGTTGCAAACCCTGGCCGACATCAGGTTCAGCGCATCTGAGCGAGCGGGCCTGACAAAAGAAAATCAGAAATTTGGGACACAGCTTCCATGCACTGTTCTGTGACAGACGGAAAAATCAGGAGGATTTTTCCGTTTCAGACTGCATGATATCTCAGATATATGGAAAAAAGTGCGGGAATTTTCCATGCGTTCCGTATGTTTTTTTCCTTGATTTCCGTTATGCAAACTGATACAGGGTGTGAATGGAAAATTCAGAGGGGATTTTCCATATATGTTGCGAAGGCAGGCGTGACCTAACTGTTATGACTTAATTTTTTGACTTGAAGGAACGCTTTTTGCCTGAAAATATTAAACACTGCGGACAGGGTTTCAACCCCGTCCGGCATCAAGTTCAGCGCGTTTGAGCGCGCGGACCTGATAAAAGAAAATTAGGGATTCAGGAATGTGGGAATTCAGGGATTAATTCCTTCCCCCACCACTGTTGAGTTCGGTCGTTGTGTCCATAAAATCTTTTTTTGGTATTTAAATATAAAACTAAAACTAAAACTAAAACTATGATTAAAGAGATAAATATCAACAGATTCAGATGTTTTCAAAAATCAAAATTTAGTGGCTTTAAAGCCGTCAATCTGATTGGTGGTAAAAATAATTGTGGTAAAACCGCACTATTAGAGTCACTGTATTTGAACCTTTCTCCAAGAAGAAGTACGATAATGGTTCTTAAGCGATTCAGAAGGGAAAGTTTGAAATTCGCAAAAGATATGCCTGAAAGAACATGGAACAACTTATTTTTTAATTTGGATAATGACAAAACATCAAATATGGTATCCTACGACTCCAATGGAGATATATATAATAATATAGAATTATTATGCGATGAATCAACAGACCAGTCTGATGAAATATTTAAAGAAGACGAGCAGCCAGATGATGATCTTGCTGATTTGTTTTCAGAAAAAAATTTTACACGTTCAACATTAAATATCAATTTAATAAAAGATAAAAAAAAGCGTCTTTTAACCTCGTTGATTGCACACTCACAAGGTATCACCTCTAAAGATTCAGATTTGCCAGATGAGAAAAAGGTTAATTATATACCTGCTTCATTAAGGCTTTCAAGTGATGCCCTTGCACGAGAATATGACAAGGCAGACCTCAGAGGAAACGCTCAAAAAATACTCAACACCTTAAAATTGATAGATAAATCCATAAGTGAAATAAAAACATTTAATATTGGAGAACCCTCAATATATCTGAAAAAAGCAGAGGGTGAATACCTGCCAATATATCTGTACGGTGAGGCGATAAGCAAAACTATGGATTTTATTTTAAGAATAGTTAATAATCCTAATAGTGTATTATTGGCAGATGAAATTGAAAACGGTATCCACCATTCAAACCAATACGATCTTTGGAGAAATATTTTTGAACTGTCAGCATCGTTTAACATTCAAATATTTGCAACCACTCACAGTTATGAAATGATACAATCCTTTGTGCAAGCTGGTTTGTCAAAAGATGTTTTCAAAGAATCAGCCTGTTATCTTGAAATGACAAAGAGTATAAAATCTGGTGAGATAGTAGGAATTGAGAGAAATTTGGAAAATCTTAAATATGAGATAGATCAAAAAATGGGGTTTCGAGGTGAGTAACCTGTTAATAGTTGAAAGTAAAAATGATGAATTGTTTATAAGGGCGGTGATTGAACATTTAAATCTCCCTTATATTCAGGTTGATAAACATCCTATCTGCCATATAAACGGGTTTGAGTGCATGGAAGGATTAAATTCAAAAAAGCTTGAAGAACGATTAACTGCTTTGAAAAATCAACTTCATAAAAAAGAAGTTGAAGCAATTGGAATCATTCTTGACCATGATGGAAAACGTGAAGAAAGAATTAATCTGATAAACGAGGCAGTGAATAGCATTTTTGAAACAGATGAGAACATCTTGGAGACAGGAAAATTTATATCGGTAAACGCAAAAGTGGGAAATGATAATTTTTCTCTGAAAATAGCCTGTTATTTGATGAATGTTAATGAAAATGGCGAGCTTGAAACAGTTCTTAAGTTTATAAAATCAAAGGATTCACCTTACGCAGACTGCCTTGATAATTGGAGAAATTGCGTAGAAAATCGTCTGAATGCAAGCACATCAGAAGAAAAACAGAAAATTCTTTCCGATAAAGAATTTGATAAATTTTGGCTCAATAATTATATCAGATTTGATACCTGCTCGAACAGAGAGAAAAAACAGGCAGCAAGAAAATGCAGCATCAGACAATTTGAATATATCTTAGAGAATAAAAAGGATATTTTTGATTTCGATAATCCGATTCTTAATGATTTCAAAAAATTTTTGAGATTATTTCAATAGTAGGCTGCAGCGGACGGCGAAAAGCGCAGTTTGTTTGGAAATCAGCGGGTTTTCGCCGCCTTGTCCGACATCAGATTCAGCGCGTTTGGCGCGGACCTGATAAAAGAAGATTAGGGATTCAGGAATGTGGGAATTCAGGGATTAATTCCTTCAATCCTTTTTTTGAAGTTAAACTATAGAAACGAGGTGATGTTAAATGAATTCAAAGTACATGTTTTCTCTTGTGGCAGTGATTATCCTCTTTCTGCTGGCCTATATAGGCATCGAGACCGCGGGGCTTTACACCCTGTTCGGCATCTGGATACCTTATGCGGCCGTATTTATTTTTGCCGTGGGGGTTGTTTATCGCGTCGTGGACTGGGCCCAATCGCCAGTTCCCTTCCGTATTCCAACCACATGCGGACAGCAGAAATCACTCCCGTGGATCAGACACGCTTCAATTGACAATCCGGCTGAGAATAACAATGTTGTTCTCCGGATGTTTCTGGAAGTCGTGTTTTTCCGCTCATTGTTCAGGAATATGAGATTTGATTTCAATAAAGGAAACAAATTCTCTTATGAGTGGGAAAAATGGTTGTGGGTGGGAGCGATAGCGTTTCACTGGACCCTCTTTGTTGTTGTGGTGAGGCATCTGCGGTTTTTTACCGAGCCGGTGCCGCTGTGCATCCAGTGGTTGGAAACACTGGACAGTTTTCTCCGAGTGGAATTTATGACCGATTTTCTGCAAATCGGCCTGCCGGGAGTTTTCATGTCCGGCCTTGTCCTTCTGGCAGCCCTGATTTACCTGCTTCTCAGAAGAATGTTTATTCCGCAGGTGAATTATATTTCGTTCTCCGCAGATTTTTTTCCCCTGTTTCTTATTATGGGGATCGCTTTGAGCGGACTTTTTATGCGTTATCTGGCCAAGGTGGATATTGTTGCGATTAAGGCGTTCACCATGGGGCTGGTGACATTTCATCCCGTCATTCCCGAAGGCGTGGGCAGTGTTTTTTATGTGCATCTGTTTTTTGTCAGCATTCTTCTGGCATATTTTCCCTTCAGCAAGCTCATGCATGCAGGAGGGGTATTCCTGAGTCCAACCAGAAATATGGCAAACAACAGCCGTGCCGAAAGACACGTCAATCCTTGGAATTACCCTGTAAAGGTTCATACCTATGAAGAGTATGAGGATGAATTCAGAGAAAAAATGATAGAGGCTGGACTCCCAGTGGAAAAGGAGCTGACTAATGGCGGATGATCTGCTGAAACCAGATGAACAATTAGGAGCGATAGATCATAAAATTCCCAAAAAGGGATGGATGGACACCCCTGTCAATATCAGAAAGGGGATGTATTGCTACGCTTCAAACCCGAAAAGCGTTGAGTATCTGAGTCTTCCCAATGCCAGGAAGTGGAATCCGTTGGAGGAAGACTGGAAACTGCCTGAGAATTGGAAGGAAATCATTTATGAAGGACTGAGAGAACGGCTCGACAGATTCCGTTCCCTCAAAGTGTTCATGGATATCTGCGTCAGATGCGGGGCATGCGCGGACAAATGCCATTTCTTCATCGGTACAGGCGACCCAAAAAACATGCCTGTGCTTAGGGCCGAACTTCTTCGTTCGGTTTACAGAAATGATTTCACACTCGCGGGAAAAATTCTCGGAAGTGTGGCAGGCGCAAGAGAGATGACCTTAGACGTGCTGAAAGAATGGTGGTATTATTTCTACCAGTGTACAGAATGCCGGCGATGTTCGGTCTTCTGCCCTTACGGTATTGACACCGCGGAAATCACCATTATAGGCAGGGAGCTGCTCAATCTTATCGGCCTGAATATTGACTGGATTGCCACGCCGGTGGCCAACTGTTACAGAACAGGAAACCATCTTGGGATTCAGCCCCATGCGTTCAAGGATATGCTGGATTTCTTTGTTGAGGATGTCGAAGACATCACAGGCGTGAATGTGGAACCCACTTACAACAAAAAAGGTGCGGACATCCTTTTTATCACCCCTTCCGGTGATGTGTTTGCCGATCCGGGGACTTATACCTGCATGGGGTATATGATGCTGTTCAAGTATCTCAAGGAAAGATACGGATTCGATGTCACCTGGAGCACTTACGCTTCAGAGGGCGGAAATTTCGGATTTTTCACTTCCCATGAAACCATGAAACGGCTGAACTCAAAGATGTATGCCGAAGCCAAACGGCTGGGCGTGAAATGGATTCTCGGGGGAGAATGCGGGCACATGTGGCGGGTGATCAACCAGTACATGGACACCATGAACGGCCCTGCCGACTTCATGGAAGAGCCGGTTTCCCCGATCACAGGCACCAAGTTTGAGAACGCCAAATCTACTAAGATGGTTCATATTGCCGAGTTTATTGCGGATCTCATCAAACATGACAAACTGGAGCTTGACCCCAGGCGGAACGACAACCTGAAGGTCACCTTCCACGATTCCTGCAACCCCGCCAGGGGCATGGGAATGCTTGATGAACCGCGGTATGTCATCCAAAATGTGTGCAATCATTTTTATGAGATGCCGGCAAACACCATCCGGGAAAACACCTTCTGCTGCGGCAGCGGAGCAGGGCTGAACGCGGGTGAGAATATGGAACTGAGGATGGCCGGGGGCCTGCCAAGAGCCAACGCTGTAAAACATGTCCATGAGAAACATGGCGTGAACACGCTGGCCTGCGTGTGTGCAGTTGACAGGGCAGCCCTGCCGCCGCTCATGGAATACTGGGTTCCCGGAGTGGAAGTCATCGGCATGACGGAAATGGTTGGCAATGCCCTGATCATGCCCGGAGAAAAAGAAAGAGACACGGACCTGCGCGGGGAACCCCTGCCGGGAACGGAGGAGGAATAATGGCGAATAATAAGATGTACGACAAAGGAAAAATTGTTGCCGGTCTGGTCATTTTTGCGGTCATGATAACATTTCCTTTCTGGTTCAATCTTGGAAAAGCCGCGCCTGCTCCCGAACTCAAGCTGACTGAGAAGGCAAAGGCTGCAAAGGAATGTGTTCTGGAAAAAGCGGAGATGAAAGCCGGCCACATGCAGCTTCTTGATATCTGGCGGGAAAAGGTCGTGCGGGAGGGCAGCAGGGAATATGTGAACACCAAGGGAAAGACATATCAGATGAGTCTCTCCAAGACCTGTCTGGACTGCCACTCCAACAAGGCCGAATTCTGTGACAGATGCCATGATTACGCTTCGGTCAACCCTTACTGCTGGGATTGCCATATTGACAACCCTAAGGAGAAAAAATGATGCAAAGCAGCAGAAGAAATTTCTTGAAGATCGCCGGACTCTCAGCAGTGGGTATCAGCGGAGCAAAACCTGTGCTGGATGCCTTTGCTGCGGAGGGACACGGCGATGAAAGAACCGAATTTGAAATTCGGAAAAATGAAAAGGCCCTGACCGCGCAACAGTGGGGTATGGTCATAGATACCCGGAAATTCGAGTCGGCAGCTGATCTGGAGCCTTTGATTGAGGCATGTCACAGTCTTCATAATGTGCCTCACATTGATGAGAATAAAGTAAGGCATGAGGTCAAGTGGATATGGGAGGACGAATACAAACATGTCTTTCCGACCCTGGCCGGGAAGTTTGTTGATGAGAGAACAGAGCATCTGCCTTTTCTGGCACTCTGCAACCATTGCGAGAATCCGCCGTGTGTCAGAGCCTGTCCCACAAAGGCGACGTTCAAAAGGGAAGATGGCATTGTGCTGATGGACTTTCACCGATGCATCGGGTGCAGATTCTGCATGGCCGCATGTCCCTACGGATCGAGAAGCTTCAATTTCAAAGATCCCCGGCCTTTTATAAAGGAAAGAAACCCCGAATTTCCCACGCGGATGAAAGGGGTTGTGGAAAAGTGCAATTTCTGTGCTGAACGTCTGGCTGTGGGTAAAAAGCCTGCGTGCGTGGAAGCGTCCAACGGTGCGATTGCCTTCGGAGATATGAATGATCCTGAGTCCGAAGTCAGAGAGCTGCTTAAATCGAACTACACCATTCGGCGTAAGAAGGGGCTGGGTACAGAACCGGCTGTTTACTACATCGTATAATTCAGGAAATGGGGAATTTTAGGAATCACTTCCTGAAATTCCTCATTCCTCAGTCAAAAATGAGGATGTTATGCTTGAAACAGCACTCAAAGGAAACAAGGGATATTACAGATGGATGGCGGCGATAGTTGCCGTCATCGGTGTTGGTTTTGCCTGTTACCTGTGGCAGTTGAAGGACGGCCTGGGAATAACAGGCATGAGCAGGGATGTGTCGTGGGGGTTTTACATTGCCCAGTTTACGTTTCTTGTCGGCGTCGCGGCATCGGCAGTCATGCTGGTCATCCCTTATTATTTGCACAATTATAAAGCATTCGGTAAAATTGCGATTCTGGGTGAATTTCTGGCAGTTGCTTCGGTGTCCATGTGCCTGATGTTCATTCTTGCCGATCTCGGGCAACCAATGCGGGCGTTGAATATGATACTGCATCCGACCCCGGGTTCTGTCCTTTTCTGGGACATGATCGTGTTGAACGGATATCTTTTTCTGAATATTGTCATCGGCTGGAAGGTTCTTGAGGCTGAACGGAACGAGGTCATGGTGGCCGGCTGGGTAAAGCCGCTCATCTATCTTTCCGTGCCGTGGGCAGTCAGCATTCACACAGTGACAGCATTTCTTTACTGCGGTCTCCCGGGCAGGGGGTTCTGGCTCACTGCCATCCTGGCACCGAGATTTCTTGCTTCGGCATTTGCCGCGGGGCCGTCTCTGCTGATTCTTCTGTGTCTTCTGATCAGAAAGATTACGAATTTTGATCCGGGCAGAGAGCAGATTCAGAGTCTTGCCAAGATCGTCACTTATGCCATTATTATGAATGTGTTCTTCTTTCTCTGCGAAGTTTTCGTGGTTTTTTACAGCGGAATTCCTGAGCATATGGACCACTTCAAATACCTCTTTGTGGGGCTTCACGGACACGGTGTCCTGGTGCCCTGGATGTGGACATCCATGGGGCTGATGGCACTGGCAATTCTTCTGCTGGTGAATCCGGCAACCCGAAAGGATGAGAGCGTTCTTGTTGTTGCCTGCATCTGCGTGTTTGTCGGAACTTGGATTGACAAGGGACTGGGGATGATTTCCGGCGGATTTGTGCCAAACCCGCTGCATCATGTGAATGAATATGTGCCCACCACCCCTGAAATTGTCATTGCCATAGGTATTTATGCGACGGGAATCTTCATACTCTCCGTTCTTTTCAAGATTGTCGTGACCGTTAAGGAAGAAGTGTCCGCATAAAAAGTAAAAAAAACAATTATCAGGTTAAAAAAAAAGGTTCTTTCCGGGAGGAGGGAGCCTTTTTTTATACTCAGACCCTGAAGGCGGAACTACGAACTTTTCGACTCCGGCATAAAATAAAGGCTTGACAGCATGTTTCTGTCTGTGGCAGTATCCAAACCAAAAAAAGAGACGGATGGTAGGGCTTGATCTCAATTAAGAGTCTGCCAAATCCCCGCAGCCTGAATGTCAGGCTCTCTTGTAAGAAAAAATAATATAAGGGAATTAGGATAAAAAAATATGAGTCTGAAGTATCACGATATGATAAAAGATCTACCTGATTGTCCACCAATAACTGGTAAAAACATTACGACAGACTCATACAGATTCGTTTTTAATGACATAAATCATAAAAATAACTTTTTGCCCGCTCTCATAATAACACCCAAACGGATTAATTCAAAAATTTTTTCTGAAGACAGAATGAAATGTTCCGGTTATGCCTTATCTCTATTTAATACATTAGAAAATGCAATTAAAAGATATGTTAAACTACAGAAAAGTGTGAGAAATATTAAAAAAACAATTGGCGATCATATCGCTTCAGGTTTGATTGACAAGTCCGATGGTTATGTCACTGAACCAAACAAACACGGTCATTTTGATTTACATGAGTTTGATGATGTGCATTTGAAAAACAAATTCTCTGTCATTTACGACTTGAGTGGTGATTAAAAAATGGAAAATATACAAGGAGTTGAGATAAATAAGTTTCCCTTGGACCTTAATCATGTTATGGATTTAATCTATTTTGAAGGACCTCTTTTATCACTGTTCAAGAATGAATCTGGCGATCATTATCTTTATTATTGGTGTGATGTTGATGATATTTATAACCGTTGGATAATTTTCAGAATAAGCCAGCAGAATTTAAAAAACTATCTCCTTAAAAAAACCGCTTTATCTGATTTGATTGTTAAGCCCGTTGATGGCTTTGTATATGTAGTGGATATTAACGATGAATTACGTTTTAATAATGTTTGTCTGATAAAATCTGATGAGTTACCTCAATCGTATATACCTGAAAGTGATTCTTTTTACGATATGGAAACTGAATTGGATGAATTAAACAAAAAAGAAAAGTTATTCCTTCTGAATTTTCTTATTGATAAAAATACAATAAACTATTCATTGGAATATATCTTAAAATATCAATATGTTATAGAAGAAATAAAAAAACAGTTAAAGACTGAAAATTTCTCTGATAGTGATTTGCCATTATCTATATCCAAATATCCGGCAGATGATTATGATAATTATGATAATGAGATTTCATTTAACCAACTATTTTACAAAAGCTGAGGTGTGATTATGACTGAATCAAAAGAGAATCCTAAATGTTCAGCATTGTCTTTATTAGAAAAAATTGATGAATTAAGCATAGAAAACTTATCAGATGCAGTTGTGCAAGAAATGCAGGAAGATGATGAAAAATATGATGATAAGCATATTGACAAATTAAAATTATGCTACAAAAATTTCCAAAAGCGTTGTTCTTTTCAAGGAGGGCAAATTGTAACTTGGAAAAAATATATGCGAAATAAAAAGCTCCCAAAGGACAGACAGCCAGCAATCGTTTTAAAAATACTTGATGAGCCAATTTTACAAGATAAAGTTCCATTGGGAAGTACTTATTATGGAGAAGTATCAGATATGGTTTTAGGAATATTTCATGAAGATGGAAGCTTTTTAACTTTCTATTATGATAGTATAAGATTTGAACCATATGAAGAGGCTTTTTAATGTTATTCCGTTTAAATAAGTACCTGACCAAAAATTTTTCAGGATTTTTTATTATAAGCGGATACCTGAAAATTTATAGTCAGGTACTTAGGCTTGATAATCAAAAGATTTCGCTGACTATCCTCGAGGCTGAAACACTTTTGTCAATAGGGTTAAACGAACTCTGTTCTTTTCAAGATTGTCGTGACTGTTAAGGAAGAAGTGTCCGCATAAAAAGTAAAAAAAACCTGATTATAACGCTTTTAGGGATGCCTGAAATCAGCCCTGCGTCGCACCTTTTTAACCACAAAGGGCACAAAGGTTTAACCACAAAGGGCACAAAGGTTTAATCACA
>Ga0190283_1000592_pt1 | contig 18607 bp, 14 predicted proteins | sample 48691801_MG_FD_161669 | JGI IMG/M metagenome (GOLD analysis project Ga0190283, IMG submission 161669) | Hydrothermal vent microbial mat bacterial communities from Southern Trench, Guaymas Basin, Mexico - 4869-18-0-1_MG | ecosystem: Environmental > Aquatic > Marine > Hydrothermal vents >...
GGTCAATTACCTCCCAAAGGAAATTTTGCCCGGGGATATGATTGCCGGCGGCCGATTTAACATCGTGGCCTCCATGTGTTTGACCGAAAACGAGCAGAAGGAATTTGACCGCCTGACCATGGGCAAGAAAGGCGCTCGTGAAGAGGTCTACTGGTTCCACGGGCACGGGTATGGCAACGCCGGGGCCACCAGCGGTCACCTGATTCCGGGACACGAAAGGGCATTGACTCTCGGCTGGAAAGGGATCCATTCGGAACTGGAATCTAAGTATAACACCTTGTCCAAAGAAGAACGGGACGGCCCGACCGGCGCCCAGCTTTGCGCCATGATGACGGTAGCAACCATGCCCAGGGATCTGGCGGCTGAATATGTAAAGGTATGCCGGGCACTTGCCGTAAAGGAAACCGACTCGGACCGGAAGGTGGAACTGATGCTGATGGTTGAGAATTTGAGCAGGGTGCCGTGGGAACCGCCGAAAACATTCTGGGAAGCGGTTCAGGCCCTGTGGCTCAATCATATGTTGATCATGAGTGATGAAAACTACCCCGGCCCGGGGGTTTCCTTTGGCCGCATAGATCAGTACCTGCTGCCGTACTGGGAATATTCGATTCAGAACGGTATGGATCGTGAGTTCGGAAAAGATATTTTGAAATGCTTCTGGGTCCATGCGAATACCGCCTATGATGCCATGATCCGAAACGGCAACCAGGGAATCACCGCTGGATTCGGCCAGCTTATCACACTTTCCGGTCTGGGAAAGAACGGAGCGGACATGACCAATGATCTGACCTATGCCATGCTTGAGGTCATTGACGAGATGACACCCATTTTAGAGCCCAAACCCAATGTCCGGCTGCATCGGAACTCGCCGGAGACATTGATGGATAAGATGGTGGATATGGTCTCATCAAGCCAGGGGGCGCCGTTTCTGATTAACTTTGATGAGCGGTCCATGGCCGGGATGCTTCGGGAGGCAAACGAAGCAAACATTACCCATCTAATCAATAAGGACAATGTTCATGAATACGCGCCAGTGGGATGCCTTGAAAATACCATGGTGGGCAACGACCGTTCCGGAACCGTTGATAATAATTTAAATCTGTTAAAGGCGGTGGAGCTGGCGCTGACCGGAGGCAGAGATCTGATTCCGTTTGTGGATCCCATTACGTCCAAAACCGAAAAGATACGCCAGGACGGCCCTGAAACCGGCGATGCCAGCCGATTTACAACCTGGGCACAGTTCTGGGACGCATATAAGACACAGACGGCCTATATCATCAAAAAATGCGTGGATGTTTATGAGAAATCAGAATGCATTCGGGCAAAATATCTTCAGACACCGTATTTATCATGTCTAATAAAGGGCTGTGCGGAAAAAGGATTAGATATCACCCAGGGCGGCGCCGAGATTAGTTTTACCACGTTAGAAGCCGTTACCTATGCCACGACGGTGGATTCTTTGCTGGCCATCAAGTACCTGATATTTGATGAAAAAAAATGCGCCATGGCCCAATTGATTCAGGCCTTAAAAGACAACTGGAAGGGCCATAAGGTGCTCCAGGCGCTGGCGAAAAACCGGGCGCCCAAGTATGGCCGGGATGATGATGCGGCCGATGAGATGGCAAAACAGGTCATGGACCTCTGGACCGCTGAAACGTGGAAACACAAAACCCGATCCACCGGCAGACAGTTCCGGCCGGGGATGTTGAGCTGGAACTACTGGGCGGGTGACGGATATGTGATGGCGGCCAGTGCCGACGGACGGGAAAAAGGGCAGTTCTTGTCCAATGCCATCTGTCCGTCCAATGGGGCGGACATTAACGGCCCCACGGCAAACGCCAATTCCGTTGGAAAAGCGCTGGGCGGCATGGCGGTGAAGGGAGAAGGCGATTGGGAAGACTATTTAAACAGCCTGCCCAACGGCGCCAGTCATACGATTACATTTAACCCGTCGATTATCAAGGATCCAGAGCACAGAGACAAGTTTAAGGCTTTTTTAAAAGGATACGCTCAAAACGGCGGCACATGCCTTCAGGTGAATATGCTGGATTCGGATATGTTAAGAGATGCCCAGAAGCATCCACAGGACTACCGGCATCTGCTGGTGCGGATTACGGGATATAATGCGTATTTCACGTCAGTGGGAAGAGAGTTGCAGAATGAGGTGATTGCGCGGCTGAGTCATCAAAAGTTTTAGATAAATGTTAACGGAAAATTTAAACAACAACCAGGCCACCATCCTTGAGATCGTCCGGATGTCCACCGAAGACGGCCCGGGTATCCGGACAACGGTGTTTTTAAAAGGGTGCACACTAAACTGTTCCTGGTGCCATAACCCGGAAAGCATCTCTATAAAACCTCAGGTCTGCTGGGTGGGCAGTCGCTGTATCGGATGCAAAACCTGTATAGAGGTGTGCAAGGAGAATGCGCTAACGCTCACAGAAGCGGGGATGTGGATTGACCGGAGCCGGTGCACCGGGTGCGGAGACTGTGCGGCGGAGTGCCCGGGAACCGCCATGGAACTTATGGGAAAGATCTGGCAGATAGATAATCTGGTGGATGAAGTAAACAAGGACCGGGCCTATTTTGAAACTTCCGGCGGTGGCATCACCATATCCGGGGGGGAACCAGCCATGCAGGCGGGATTTGCCGGCGCGTTTTTAAAATCGCTCAGGGAAAAGGGCCTGCATACGGCATTAGATACATGCGGACATTGCAGCAGGGATGCTCTGAACCAGACACTTCACTATGCAGCCATGGTGTTGTTTGATTTGAAGTTGATAGATCCGAAAACTCACAAAAAATTTACAGGACATGATAATAAACGGATTTTGGATAACCTCTTATACGTGGCGGACTATATCCGCTCGCACGTATATCCGAACGCGTTGTGGATTCGGACACCGATGATTCCGGGTGCCACGGCGGTGTTTGAAAATATCGCCGGAATCGGACAGTTTGTCGCAAAAAATTTATCCGACGTGGTTGACCGCTGGGAGTTGTGCGCGTTTAATAATCTGTGCCGGGACAAATACCTGCGGCTGGATCAAAAATGGGCATTTCATCATACGGAATTGCTTACAAAAGAGGACATGGACGTGTTGACGGAAGAGGCAAAATCATCGGGTGTGAACCCAGAGATCGTGTTTCCGACCGGTTCAACCCGTCTTCAACCCGAAGAAATGAAACAGGAAATTGGCGATGGCTTATAATCTGAAAGAATTTGACGAACAAACGATTGCGGCGTTTGCACCGGCGGGAAAAATCGGCCTGGTGGCGTCTGTAAACCCGGATGGTCTGCCCCATATTACGTTGATTACATCCATTGGCGCGGCTGGTCCTAAACAGGTTATTTTAGGGGAGTTCTGCAAGGGAAACAGTAAATCGCATATCCAGAAAAACCCGAAAGTCGGGTTTCTGGTCATGACCATGGATCGAAAGATGTGGCGGGGGCATGCAAAATGGACGCATCTGCGTCAGGAAGGTCCCGAATATGAAACATACAACGATTTGCCCATGTTCAGGTATAACGCTTATTTTGGTATCAACACGGTGCATTACCTGGATCTTATTGATGCGCAGGGGCCGGACGGACTGTCGATGCCCAAGATTATTCTTTCTGCCCTGATGACAAAAATAGCCAAAGGCGGTGCCACCACCGGGAATAATGACAGGATTTTGAATGTGTTTGGTGAAGGCTTGTTTAACCGGCTTGATACGTTGAAGTTTATTGCGTATATCCGTGATGACGGGTATCCGGAACTTGTTCCGATCCTGCAGTGCCAGGCCGTAGACAGCCGGCGGCTGGCCTTTTCAACCATGGCTTACTGCGATGAACTGAAAAAAATTGAACCGGGAAAGATGGTCGCGATTTTCGGGCTGACCATGAAAATGGAGGATGTGATGGTCCGGGGGACGTTTAGAGGGACGCGCCGTTTACGTGGGATTCAAACCGGAACCGTTGACATTGACTGGGTATATAATTCCATGCCGCCCGCACACGGGCAGATATATCCGCCGATACCGCTGAAACCGGTCACGGAGTGGAGCGATTTTTGAATAAGGGTCAGATCATCTCCAATGCGCACGCCATTGACACACCTCCACCACCGCAGAGTGTAGCCAGGCCCAAAGTTTCGCCCCTCTTTTTCATGGCATAGAGAAGGGTCACCATGATACGCACTCCCGTCGATCCTACCGGGTGACCCAGGCCGATACCGGAACCGTTTACATTGGTGATCTCCCGGTTCAGACCCAATTCCTTTTCGCAACCTAAGTATTGGGCCGCAAATGCCTCGTTCAGCTCAATCAGTTCAAAATCCTCCATCTTGATGTCAGGATTTTTCTCGAAAAGATTCCTGACTGCGGGGACAGGGCTCAATCCCATTACCGAGGGATGACAGGCACCTCGGCCTGTGGCCCGTATTCGCGCAATCGGCTGGATTCCCAACTCTTTGGCCTTATCGGCAGACATGATGATCATGGCGCTGGACCCATCGTTGATGCCAGAGGAATTTCCTGCCGTTACCTTTCCGATCTTTGGGACAAAGGCTGGGGGCAGCTTTACTAATTGTTCCATGGTAAGCCCTGGACGGAAGTGCTCATCCTTATCGAAAATGATAGGCGGTTTCTTCCTTCGCGGCACCTCGATCGGTACGATTTCATCCTTAAATACTCCTTCTAATGTCGCCCTTTCCGCGTTGTTATGACTGCGCAGCGCAACCTCGTCCATCTCTTCACGGGTGATGTTGTGCAGTTGGGCCACGAACTCGGCGGTATGCCCCATAATGTATGGCTTTCCCTTGAAAAGTTCGAGAGGCATCCCTTCTTTCACAGGGCCTTCTTCGGGATGGGGCAAGAGAAAAGAACCGCAATGGAGGGCATGAATCATGGCATCCACAAAGACTTGGTCTTGCAGCCGGCAGCCCCAGCGGGCGCTGGGAACTGTGTAGGCAATGCCCGACATATGTTCCGTGCCACCGGTCAGGATGATATCGGCCATGCCTGCCTGGATCATGGCCATCCCTGAAATAGTCGCTTCCATAGCTGAGGTGCATACGCGGTTGATAGTTACGGCGGTAACGGTATCGGGTATGCCGGCCATGAGGGCTGCAACACGGGCCACATTGAGGGCATCCGCAGGCTCAATACAATTCCCAAAACGTACGTCATCAATCATCCCGGGTTCAATCCCGGCCCGCTTTATGGCCTCTTTCATGGCAATGCTTCCGATAACGGCCGCGTTCATATCTCTAAGGGTTCCGCCAAAGGCCCCCACGGCTGTTCTGCATGCAGAAGCAATGACAACATCTTTCATAATATCTCCTTCACTTTATAGGTTCAAAGGTCTCTTTACGGGTTCACAGTTCAGAGGTTTTCGTGTACTGTATACAAAAGGACCTGTCAAGATGTTTTTGTGCGATTCCCGCGCCCTTTCCTTTGATAGATCTTGACTGCCTTGTTATGTTCCCGCAGGGTCTTGGAAAAGTGGTGACTCCCATTATTCTTAGAAACAAAATAGAGATAATCGGTGTCTGCCGGGTATAAAACGGCCTTGATCGACTCCTCGCCCGGGTTTGCAATAGGACCGAAAGGCAGTCCCTTAATGACGTAGGTGTTGTAAGGGGTCGATTCATTCAGGTCCTTTCGCGTCAGGTTTCCGTTGAAGTCCCTGATCCCGTATATGACGGTCGGGTCGCTTTCAAGACGCATCCCTTTTTTTAATCGATTCAGAAAAACACTCGCAATAACAGCTCTCTCCTCCCTCTGTCCGGTTTCCTTTTCAACCAGGGAGGCCAGGGTAACTACCTGCTGGAAAGTCATGCCCGACTCCCCTATCCTCTCATCTAAGGGGTTGGTTACTTCAAAAAAACGCTTAACCATTACATCAATGATTGATATGGCGGGCTGGCCCCGGCCAAACCGGTAGGTATCGGGGTATAGATATCCTTCGAGGCTTGGGCCGGATATGCCATAACTCTTGACAACATCAGGATCCTCTGCAAGCGCTGAGAATTTGGCCCTGTCTGTCAGCCCTTTCTTCTCTAATTCCTCCGCAATCTGCTTTATGGTAAACCCTTCAGGGATGGTCACGGGGTGTGTTACACTGACCCCTTTGCTCAAGATATTGAGGACCCCCAATGGAGCCATACCGCTGTTAAGCCGGTATTCCCCTGCCTTTACCCTGGTTCCGTATCCAGAGAGCCTGTTCCATAAAAGGAGAGGCGCCTTATTGGCGATTATTCCTTTCTTTTCAAGATCACAAATAACCTCCCTTAAAGTTGCCCCCTTATGCACAATGAAAATCTGATCCGGGCCGATTTTTCGTGCCGGTTGCACAAGGTATCGGGCAACCCCGGCGGACAGCAGTACTCCTGCGAGAAGGAGAAAAGCAAATGCAAAGAAAACGGTTCTCTTGGCCCGAATAGAAATCGGCATAAGCCTTTAAGGACCCTCCAAGTCACATCTTCTTGATAAGCTGGTTAGCGGCAGTGAGCATCGGGTCCCATGTGGGGCTGAACGGGGGCGCATAGGCCAGGTCACACTGACTGAATGCGTCAACGGTCATCCTCTGGTGCAGGGCCACGGCGATGGCGTCGATCCGGTGGGCCGCGCCCTCCTTCCCCACCATCTGTGCGCCCAGAAGCCTGCCTGATTTCTTGTCTCCCACCATCTGGATATAGAGGGTTTCAGAACCAGGATGGGCATGGGCCCTTGATCGGCTCTTAATCATATTCTCAACTGGATCGAATCCATATTTCGTGGCCTCGGCAAGGCTCAGGCCGCTCCGGGCCACCTGCAGGTCAAAAACCTTGAAGACCGCTGTCCCGGCGATCCCTTCAAGCTCAACCCTTTTTCCTGTCACATTATCGGCCGCTCCCCACCCTGCCCTGTTGGCCCTCAGCGCCAGGGGTATCCAGGTCTTCTGTCCTGTCACCACATGGAAGGCATCTGCACAATCCCCGGCCGCAAAGATCTCCTCATCAGATGTCCGCAAGTCCTTTCCCACCGCAATAGAGCTCCCAGGCCCTAATTCCAGCCCGGCCCGATCCGCCATCCCACTGTTGGGTTTGACACCCACGGCCACCAGGATCATCTGGCCCTCAAGGATCAGGTCCTTACAGATGACTTGCAAACTGTCTTGCTCTCTCGTTATGCTCTGGATTTCCTTGCCCGGATGGATCAGCACACCATGGCTCTCTATTTCTTCCTGGATCACCGCGGCCAAGTTGCTGTTCATCCAGGGCAGAAGGGTAGGCCTCGGCTTTACCATCTCCACGTGGATCCCCCTGGCAACCATGGCCTCACACATCTCTAAGGCGATATAACCCATCCCGATGATGATCACCTTACGGACGGACTCCTTTTCCATGAAGCCCTTGATCCTGCGCCCATCCTCCAGACTCTTGAGGGCCATAACTCCTGGGAGGTCAAAACCCGGCAGATCCGGTTTAACAGGCGAGGCCCCCGTGGCAATCAGGAGGCTGTCGTAGGGAATCTCAAAGGGCTCACCGGCTCTATTCATGCCTCTGACCCTCTTCGAACTCCGGTCAATCTCCTCAACAGAATGGCCGGTCCTCAAGTCGATCCCCTGTTTTTCCCTAAACACGTGGGCCTGACGAACCACAAGGTCGTCTACCGGGCGTCCGGCCTCGGCAATGTTATATGGCATACCGCAGGCGCTGTATGAGACATCCTCTGTCTGCTCCAATACCGTCACTTTTAGCTCGGGTGAGTTTCTCTTGGCGCGACTTGCCGCACTCATTCCTGCAGCATCTCCGCCGATAATGACAAATCTCATTTCAGTTTCTCCTTCAGGCCCGCCTGATGCGGGATTGAGTGGTTGAGTCCCGCCTGAGGCGGGATTGAGAAGTTAAATAGATATTTCTTAACAGGTGCTGGTAATTTTTGCAACCTTGAGATTGCCATTAATCAATGGAGGGCTTCGCCTTCCCGACCATTTTCCGTATACGATCTTTGAGCCTTGAACAGATGAATTCGCTGATCTTTTTCGTCTCATCTTCTGCTTCCGAGTGCTTTATATCCATTATGCCGATATAAAGACGATCAACAAAAGGATAAACGTCTCTAATCTTATCAAACAATATCGATTTGTAGATATTTTTGCCTAAAAGGATAACCGTGAAGTCAGCCTCGGGACAGACATCCCGGATCACCTGCTCGGCATTTTCAGGATATATGACAAGAGGTCTTTCATCTTCAATATAAAAGGATATATTCTCTTCTGCAATTCGAGTCCACAGCTTGTCCCATTGTAACACGCTGATTTTAGGTTTCCCTTTTCTCAGGCGGATGACCTCTTTTCTTAGACGGGTTTTTGTTGCTGAAAGTATCTCCTCTGCTAATTTTCTCACCATCTCATCAAAAAACTCAGTTGGTTTGAAGCCATGTTGAGACAAACTCCGTTTGGAGTCTCCATAATAGAATTCTCTCATCATGGATGGTAAAAAGAGTATTTTCAGGGCATCGCGCTTAACCGAGCCCCCCAAGCGGCTGCACTGATACCTCTTATAGTTTGCATCACGAATTCTTTGTTTGACAAATGCCCCGCCCTTGATTGCGCCTATGTCATAAAAAGCCTTAATCAAAAAGGGGGATTTCAAATATTGGTATATACGTGGTTCGTTCTTTATAACAGCTCTAATGAGTTTCAGTTCATCGGGCTTTAGATTCATGGTATTAAGATCTTCTTGTGAAGGCTCTAAGCCCGGATACAACAAAAGCTCTTCTCGATCAATAAGGGCCTTGAGGTTTATTTTTTCAGTGCGATGGATTTTTTGCAATAGGAGCAATCTTATGGCTATGAACTCAGGGGCCGGATAGATACTCGCAACGCTGAAATCACCTTTATATAGGCTCAATTTCTCATCGTAATAATAAAGGGTCCTTGTAAGATCCAGGATGTTCGGGTCAAGAACCATCAAATCAAGCTGGTTTCTCTCCGGATCGGTCATGACTTCAACAATGTTATTGAAATCGAGCGTTTCATCTATCCCCCTTACTTTCCAATCCTCTCTCGATTCTGGGCGGCCGGCCTGGCCCAGAACTACCTGTAAAAGATAGGATAATATTTCCCCTGCGTATTGTTGCGCGGGGGTCAGCTTGTTAAACTGCAATTGAGGAGATTCGTTCTGTGCGTGGCGGGTTTTTGAACTGACGCTCAATGCGCCATTGGATGCCGTTTTATGGGAATCAAAGGGTATTGCCTCGTTTATGAAATAGAAGCTCTCAAAGGCGAGGAAAAATATCCACAAAGGGGCTGTAATCAGAAAGAACTGTGTTTGTTTTTTCAAATGGTTTTCTCCTTTGCCTTTGTGGAAAAATCTTGTATCATGATTGTTAAGGGACATCAAGTGGTCAGAAGAGAGGGAGCGGTAAGTCTCGTTTACGAGCGGGACCAAAGCGTGAAAAGCCAGGGATCAACCTTAGTACCTATTTGTTCAAATCACATCATGTTTGCGCATGATTTACGCCATAGTTAGATTGAATTTTGAGGAATTACTTAAATTTTTAAAAGACCTATCAAAGAGATGACGGAGCGAAGCGACTTCCACCAATATTCAATTTTCAATATTCAATATTCAATTCCGGCTTCGCCGGGTTAGGAGGGACAAAATGGATGAAGTTGCAGTCAAATTCGGTGAATGGATCGAAAAGGGATTCAACCTTTATAAAGAGAATTTCGGTATACTTGTTCTGGCCTCGCTTATTGCCGTTGTGCTCAGCGCGGTAACAGTCGGGGTCCTTGCGGGACCCATGTTTGCGGGAGTTGTCTTAATCACATTAGGATTGCTTGACAAGAAGGAACCAAAGCCCGAGGTTGGGACCCTGTTCAAAGGGTTTGACTACTTTTTGGACTCGCTTCTCTTTGTAGTCCTATGGGGGATTGCGCTTTTTGTAGTGTCGATTGTCGTTGGTTTAGTACCCTGTATCGGGCAATTAGCCTCCATTTTTGTCGTTTTTGTTGCCCACGCCCTGCTGATGTTCGGTCTATTTCTCATAGTTGACAAGCGGAGGGAATTCTGGCCTGCCTCTATGGAGAGTTTTAACAGGGTGAAGCCCAACATCTGGCCATTCTTGGGCTTTTCAATTGTTTCGAACATTATCGGCAGTATCGGGGCTATAGCATGCGGAATCGGTGTGATTTTCACCATCCCAATCCAGGCCTGTATCCTGACCGTGGCCTACCGCGACGTGTTTGGCGGGAGCGAACCTGAGGTCTCTGCTGAGAAGGAATTGGATGAGGGCGGGAACAAGGATATCGAGACGGCCCAGCCCTAATAGCCATTACACAATGCATATTATTTCTCCATTTTTATCCTGGACACGGCCGGACTCTTACTGGGATGTGGTTGTGGCTCATCTCCCTCTTGCCCTCATTACAGGGATAGCATTGTTGCTGCCACACCTGATATCATCCGATTCTCTACCCTTGCAGGAATGCACTTTTCTCAGTCTGACAGGTTATCCTTGTCTGTTCTGCGGTTTTACCCGTTCGTTCTGGGCAATCGCTGAAGGAGACTGGGCCTTCGCAGTAAACAACGCACCCCTGGCCTGTTTGACATATATAGCAACCGCTCTCATATTCGCATGGCACATAACAGCCCTCTTAACAGGTATCAGGATTGTAAGCGGCCTGTTCCATTTATTGAAATCCTTCCATGCAGGCTGGATAATCGCCGCGATGTTTATTCTCAACTGGGTTTACAGACTCGCTCTCGGTTTGAAATAGCCATTCTGTGAATCCTTCATTTAATGGTTTGCGGGACGTCCATAGATAAGCACCTAACTTCCTTGGATATCTCAGGGAGGACTGCGCCTGCCTTTCCCCTGATCAGCACGTCACTCACATTATCATAGGGGGTCTCAGAAAGGTTGACTATGACCAGAAATGAACCGTTTTCTTTGGCATGGGCGGGCATCGCAGCTGCAGGGTGAACCAGGAGTGTGGACCCCACAACCATAAAGAAATCGGAGTTTCGAGCCAATTCTGTTGCCCTTTCCAACTCATCCTCCGGCATGGCCTGCCCGAATGAAATGGTGTCCGATTTTATATAGCCGCCGCATTCACATTCCGGTGCCAGGTCCCCTTTTTCTATACGTCTGTGGATTTCATGCAGGGAAGCCGCTTTTCCGCAAGTCACGCAGCGTGCCCTTAGAGTATTGCCGTGGAGTTCAATTACGTTCTCGTCTGGAATGCCTGACTCCTGATGTAGCCCATCAATATTCTGGGTGATTACTGCCTCAATCAGGCCTGTCTCATAAAGCCCGGCCACAGACATATGAGCAGGATTGGGCCTTGCATTCACAAGATCGGGGTAGAGTTCCGCCTTCTGCTTCCAGTATTCTATCCGGGCATCTTTCGAGGACATGAATTCGTCAAAATAAACCGGCCGGTATTTGTCCCATATGCCGCCTTTACTTCTGAAGTCAGGTATACCGCTTTCGGTGGATATGCCAGCGCCGGTGAAAACGACGTTCCTTCCGCCTTTTACAAGTTGTTGTGCAACGAGAGAGATCTTGTCATCCATTTTGTCTCCCAGTAAACCAGGAAGGTTAACAAGGTTTGTGGTTATGCGCCTCTATCATTTTTCCTTTTCATTGATGATCAAAGATTGATATTTATTAAGAAGTGGATCGTTGTATCGGAGTATGATGACTTCTGTTTTCGTTTTTCTCAGGATGTTAATGATCAGACGCGTCTGTTTACTTAGAATAAAGAGTCCTCTCCCGGTCAGATCGTGAAGCCCTTTAGGAGCAGATTCACCTGGAGCAACGGTTTGCCTCCTGATTTTTTCGAGGACTCGCTGTAACGTCAGGGACCCGGTCTTGTCCGTAATGCTGATACCGTATTTCTCATCATCCCTGACAATTTTGACTCTGATCTCTTTTCCCCCGGGTATTGCCACATGAGGGGAAAAGCCGATCTGATTCTTTTCTCTTTCCTCTGGAGTAATTCCGTAAACGCCGTAAAAAATCGCGTTGGTCATTAATTCAGAGGCGAACATAGAGAAATAATCCCTTTCGTCAGCATCAAGGCCGGTAGTGAAATCCTCGAAGTACTTTTTCTGGAAGTCTCGAAATTGGACTCTCCCCGAGAAGAGATATTCCCTCTCAAAGAGAGGATACCCGTTTGGGAAAAATGGTCTGTGTCCAAAAAACTCTTTTCCCAGCAACTTGGCAATAACTGCCCTGATGACCGACTCGTTCAATGATTCCGGAAGGAGGATGTTCCCAATTCCAAACTCACTGGCCAATTCTAAATTATCGTATTCGGTTGCGCACGTCAATACGACATTCATACGGAATGTGTTGAGAAGTCGCTGCAATTCCATCTTGGAATCGTCTATTCGTTTGGGATCTGCCTCAAAGAACAGAAGGTCAATGTCTTTTGCGTCATCCAGCGACCTGATAATCTCTACGGAAAAGGGAAGTTGGTTGTTGCGACTGATGTTCTGAAGTATCCGGATAAACCTCTCTTTTAGGGCGGGGGTACCGGCAGAAATGTGAATACCTCTTTTTGAATGATTCATGTGAACCTCATCAAAGAAAAAATCGCCATAAAGGCCGCCAGATTCCCATTGCTCTTATGGTCAATTATCCGCGATTTCCGCGATGATCCCTTGACGAAAGGCACGCTTGCGCCACTGCTGACGTGCCAGTTCCTGCATATCCTGAACCTTGTCACCCTCGTCCACAATTTCAAGATCTAATAGCGTCTCAACCACATCCTCCATGGTAACGAGCCCCTCGGTACCGCCATACTCATCAGCCACGAGAGTCATGTGGGTGCGCTCGTTGAGAAGGCGATCAAAGAGTTCATGGAGCGGCAGGTTGCCCGGGATCACCGGAATCGGGCGTTTCAGCTGCGAAAGGGTTGTCCCCCCCTGTAGATTGGCTGCCTCGATGAGCACGTCACTCTTCAAAACGAACCCTGTCACTTCGTCGCGGTTCTCCCCGTAGACGGGAATTCGGGAGAAGCTGGGGTCGGGATGAGCCTCCAGCGCCTCTGCTACGGTCAATTCCTCGGCAAGGGCGAAGATGACGGTGCGGGGCGTCATGATATCGCGGGCACGTACCTGGCGAAAGCGGAAAAGACTCTTCAGAATACGAGATTCCTCTTCGTGTAGGACGCCCTCCTGCGCCCCTGCTTCAGCGAGAGCAATGAACTCTTCACGATGGAAAAAGATCTTCCTCTTGCCGCGTGTGATCAGCTTCGTCAGGCCATCTGCCATCTTCACCAGTGGCCACATGGTCCGGATCGTCAGTCCGAGCATCCTGACGACTACCGGCGTTAGCTGCCTCCAATAAACGGCCCCTAATGTTTTGGGAATGATCTCGGAAATTACAAGAATGAGGAAGGTCAGCACGCCTGAAATAATTCCCACATAGGCGTTTCCAAAAACGGCAGCTGCCTGGGCGCCGGCCCCGGCGGCGCCCACGGTATGGGCGATGGTATTCAGGCTCAGAATGGCGGCGAGTGGCTGATCCACATGGTCCTTGTAGGCCCGCAGCTTTCGTCCCACTCCCCCGCGGTCACGTTCCATGTGCGCAACGAAAGAAGGTGTTACACTCAATAGCACGGCTTCCATAATTGAACACACAAACGAAACGCCGAGGGCCAGGGCCACATAAAGGATGAGCAGGGTCATAAGCTTCAGAAGGTGTCTGTTTTTATTTTATCTTATCCTTTATTCATTCTCCGGTCAAGCATCACGGCAACACATTGTTTCAGGGATGTTTTTCCCTTCAGAACAGATTGAGTGCCGTAAATCTTGACAATCCAGTGTTAAGGCTGATAGTCTTTTGAACCCTTATTATATTCTTTTGTGAAAGGTGGAATCTGAAAAATGGAGAGCGATAAGACCGTTATCGGTGTGATCACATCCCGAAAGTGTCCGACCTGCGGGCACCATGAAGTGGGCTATGAAACAAGTGACGGAGATTTTTTCCCTCTAAAACCTGGAGATATGGTTGGAGTATTCCGGAAACCACCCACACCTGGCCTTACCTCAGACACCGAAGGGTTCACTGAGGAGCCCCCCGAAGGGACTGAGAACGATTTTTCAGGATTTGAACCGTGGGTGCCTGATCCTCTAAGATCCGACAAGTCCCTTCGCTCTAAATATGGCGTTCTTATTAACAAGGACATCGTTAACGGAGAAATGTCAGCAGCTCTCTACGAAATGGCCTACAACCAGAAACTGCAGCACCTCCTCCAAAGGGAGGTATATACCCCTTTGTCAGTCATCCTTGACAAGTATTTTGTTGCTCCCCACCTTGCTGGAGGCGATCCAAAGCAGGTGGCTGATGCCCTGTGGGAGGAATTGGAAGAGATCAGAATGCCTGTAGAGTCTGTAACCCAATGGCTTGAGAATATGGACGACGAGAGCCTTTTGAAAATGATTCATCCCCTGTCAATCAATGATTTGAAAGATGAAAGGGCCAGCGATGAGCAGTTGAAGCAGGAACTCGAGGGGCTTTCATTGGAAGATTTCTTAGAAATGCTATGAAATATCAAACTATTCAGACTGATTTCAGATGCATCACAAACCTAACAGACTTTACTTCTCTACTTGCAAGACGCACTCCCCGGGCCTTGACTCCTTTGATGGCATAATCAGAGACTCTAAATGTTTCTTGAAGAACCCGCAGACGTGGTTTGGGTTTGTAATTAATGGTCAGGGCTACATCTTCCAGTGTCGTCGCCTTTAACACTGTGCAGTTATCGGGAATGATGGAATATCCCCTGCTGAGGATGAACTTCTCTATTCGGCATCGCTTAATATAGGCATACCCGTTTTCGTTCTTATAAACAACTGTGAAGACGGTCTTTGCGCATGTCTCATGATCTGCAAATCCGCAGTAAAGCATCCCCTTGTCTACAAACAATTTTTCAGGCACATCAATTACCGAGTATGCCCCGGTTTTGCGGAGCACCAAGATACGATCATACTGTGAAACGTCAAAAAGCACGTTCCCGCTTGCCTCATACCCGATATACCCGGTTTTCGGGTCATAGCGAAGCTTCAGGTTGCGCTGGGCCGCTTCCCGAACATCAACCTGGCCAAAAGAGATTATCTCTGTCCGGCGCGGATAGTCATCCTCATGTTTGGTTATAATATTTTCTTTCAAAAAAGAAATGGCATAGTCCGTAATATGGGCAAGGTGGTACTTGATCTCCTTGATCCGTTTTCGAATCGCCTTCATCTCCTTTTTGACCTTGTTGATGTCGTAAAGAGAGATGCGCCGGATAACGATTTTTAACAGACGATCAACATCCTCAGTGGTAACCTCGCGTCTGATCTGTGTAGAAAATGGTTTGAACCCATCAATTACAGCCTTAAGGACTCCCTCCATGGAAGTCTTTTCTTCAATCTGTTTATAAATCCGTTCCTCTATGAATATCTGCTCAATGGTCCGCGCATGGAGTTTATCCCCGAGCTGTTTCTGCTCAAGTCTGAGCTCCGCAGTCAGGATCTCGACCAGCCTTTCAGCATAATGTTGGATAACCTCGCTTACCGTCATAATGGTCGGTACGCTGTCTTTAATTACCAAAAGATTCACCGGGATAGATGACTCACAATCCGTAAAGGCAAAAAGCGCATCAACAGTATCCCCTGTGTACACACCCCGGGCTAACTTAATTTCGATCTCAACATCCTCTGCACTGTAATCGTCAATGGTGGAAATCTTGATCTTGTTCTTTTTTGCCGCAGCCTCAATAGAATTGATCAGACTTTCAGTGGTGGATCCAAAGGGCAACTCCCGAATAACAAGTTTTTTGGGATCTTTGGTATCGAGCTTCGCCCGTACTAAGATCTTGCCGTTACCGTCATTATACTCTGATACATCGACAAAACCCCCTGTCAAAAAGTCCGGGAATAGCGTAAAAGGCTCACCCTTCAGGCAGGATATCACGGCCTGAACCACCTCAATCAGATTATGGGGCAGGATTCTCGTCGACATACCAACAGCAATCCCTTCGGCTCCCTGAACCAGCAGTACAGGAATTTTTGCCGGAAAGGTGACCGGCTCACGGTTCCGGCCATCGTAAGAATCCTCATATTCTGTGATTTCTGGATTGTAGAAGACGTCTTTGGCGAGAGGGAGCAGTCGGCACTCGATATACCGGGCCGCTGATGGATCGTCTCCGGTGAAAACATTGCCAAAGTTTCCCTGTTTATCAATAAAGAGATCTTTGTTGGCAAAGGCCACGAGGGCTGAATAGATAGAGGCATCGCCGTGGGGGTGATATTTCATGCAGTTTCCCACCACGTTGGCAACCTTGTTAAACTTGCCGTCATCCATTTCAAAGAGGGAGTGGAGGATTCGCCGCTGAACCGGCTTTAACCCATCGTTTATGTGGGGGATGGCCCTGTCCTTTATCACATAGGATGCATACTCTAAAAAATTGTTCTTGAAAACCTTGCTGACATACGCCATCAGATCAAATTCTCCATAATAAAATCCCTGCGCTCAGGTGTGTTTTTTCCCATGTAGAACCGGAGTGTCTCAGGAACATTCTTTATGTACCGCACGTTTACCCTGATAAGGCGTATCTTTTCACCAATGAATTGAGCAAATTCCTTTGGCGAGATTTCGCCTAAGCCCTTAAATCGGGTTACCTCAGGGTTGTTTATTTCCTCCATGGCGGCGTTACGTTCTTTTTCGTTGTAGCAATACCGGGTTTTTTTTCTGTTTCTGACGCGAAAGAGCGGCGTTTCGAGAATGTAAACACGGTTGGCAGAAATTAGATCTTCAAAGTAGTTGAGGAAAAAGGTAAGGAGCAGGTTGCGAATATGGAATCCGTCATGATCCGCATCTGTGGCAATGACGATCTTGGCGTAACGAAGGTTCTCTATGTTATCCTCGATACCGAGAGCCATCATCATGTTGTAGAGCTCTTCGTTTTTGTAAATGGCAGCCTTGTTCTTCCCAAAGACATTCTGAGGCTTTCCGCGCAGGGAAAAAATAGCCTGTGTATACACATCACGGGCAGGGACCATGGAACCCGACGCGGATTGGCCCTCGGTAATAAAAACGGTTGTGTTTTCCCCTTTGGGACCGTCCTGTAGATGGTATTTGCAGTCCTTTAGATTGCGGATCTTGATGGCGATCTTTTTGGCGGCAGCCTTGGCCTCTTTCTTGACTGTATTTAATTCCTTTCGCAGTCGTTCATTACTCAAAATCCTTTCTTCGAGTTTCTTAGCTGTCCCGGTATTCTTGTGGAGAAAGTCCACCACCGCGGACTTAACTTCTGCAACAACCCAGCCCCTGACCTCTGTATTGCCCAATTTATTTTTTGTCTGGCTTTCAAATACCGGTGATTTGAGCTTTACTGCCACTGCCCCGGCAATACCCTCACGGATGTCCACGCCCGAATAGGCCTTTTTGAAGAACTCGTTTACTCCTTTCAGGATTCCCTCACGAAAGGCAGTCTGATGCGTCCCACCATCAGTCGTGAACTGGCCATTTACAAACGAAAAATATGTCTCACCATAGTTATTGGAGTGTGTAAATGAAAATTCTAAGTATTTCCCTTTGTAGTAAATAATATCATAGACTATTTCATCTCCTACCTCGGAGTATAGCAGGTCCAGCAGACCCTTTTTAGATACAAACTTTCGCCCGTTGCAAATAAAACGCAACCCGCTGTTAAGACAGGCGCTGTTCCACATGCGTTTTTCAACATATTCCATGTTGAATTCATAATCTCCGAAGATTTCACTGTCAGGGAGAAACTCCACATAGGTGCCGTCCAACTCCTTGGAGTTGTTTCCTTTTTTCTTGGATTTGAGACGCCCTCTTGCAAACTCGGCCTCGCTGTATTTACCATCACGATAGGCGACTACCTTGAAGTGGGATGAGAGCGCATTGACAGCCTTGGTGCCGATGCCGTTCAGGCCGACACTGAACTGGAAAACATCGTCATTATACTTTGCCCCTGTGTTGATGACAGATACGCAATCAATTACCTTCCCCAAAGGGATCCCCCGGCCATAATCGCGAACGGTAACGAAATTATCCTTTATGGCAGTAGTAATCTTCTTCCCGTGTCCCATGATAAACTCATCAATGGCATTGTCCATTATTTCCTTGAGCAGGATATAGATGCCGTCATCATACGTAGAACCGTCACCGAGCCGTCCGATATACATGCCGGTACGGAGGCGGATATGTTCGAGAGAGCTGAGGGTCTTTACTTTGCTCTCATCGTATATTTGAAGCTCTGTTTTTCTGTTCATTTCATCTCCCGCATGGGTCAGTATTGCCTTTGAGTTGGATATCATATTAAAGAAGATCTTGTGTGTCAATCATAAAATATCTACAATATATAGGGTTTAGACCTTCTGTCTGCTCTGTCCTGAGAAAAATTCTCGAACAAATCGAATCTCTTGAGACTATCCAAACTGAAGAGAAATCTTGACGCAACAAGAGAAATGGGCTATTTTTGTACATTTGGGAAAGGAGCAGACCAATGAAACGAACTATATTTTTGGCAGGTGCCATCTGTCTTGGTGTTATGTTAACCGCAGGGATGCAACCTTCTACGGTTCAGGCAAAGACCAAGTTTGTAACCATT
>Ga0190283_1000595_pt1 | contig 18566 bp, 18 predicted proteins | sample 48691801_MG_FD_161669 | JGI IMG/M metagenome (GOLD analysis project Ga0190283, IMG submission 161669) | Hydrothermal vent microbial mat bacterial communities from Southern Trench, Guaymas Basin, Mexico - 4869-18-0-1_MG | ecosystem: Environmental > Aquatic > Marine > Hydrothermal vents >...
ATAAAATGATAAAAAACAATAAGTTAGTTAACATCTCCCACTGGGCTTATCAAAAAATATTTGGGCGGATTTCAGGTTCGAGTCGCCAAGTCGAAAAAGGCTTCAAAAAAACATTTTTTGAACACATTAGGTTGAGTACAAAAATAATTTTCAACTAAGAACCTCCTAAGTTATAAAATATCTAAAAATAATATATATCTGTACTTTACTCAATCGGAAAATGCTATAGTAACTCTAAGCGATGATGTTGTTTTTTATTCCATACCGATCAGTCAAAGACATTGATTCCCAAGGCATTTGTTGAGTTTCACTTTGAGTTTCTTGTATCACATCTTTGCGAACTTGCGTAAACAAATCAGTGATGCTTAAATGCGCCTGATTCTGTAAAGCCCTCAAAAAATGCTTGGTATAAACACTATAGCGTTCCCCAGACTGTCGTCCACCCATGCCGAAGTATTCGGCGCAGTTGCAAAAGCAATCAACGAACCGGTTGGACAATTCATCTCCGTTAAGCCTTTTCTAAATCCCTTTTGTTTGATAACTGATTTTTACTGATAACTGATAATTGATAATTAATGATAAATATACTCATCGTTGATGACAATAAAAATAATATTTTTACTTTGCACACTTTAATTAAAGAATATCTTAATGTGCATATTTTAGAAGCAGATTCTGGAAGTGCTGCCCTAAAACTCCTTATGAAACAACCGGTAGATTTAATTATTCTTGATGTACAAATGCCACATATGGATGGTTTTGAAACTGCTCAACTCATTCGCACACGCCAAAAAATGCAACATATTCCCATTGTATTTTTGACGGCTGCTTATAAATCGGAAGAATTTCGGCAAAAAGGTTTTGCTATTGGAGCGGCTGATTATCTTACTAAGCCCATTGACACTCAGCAATTAATTGCTCGAATTAAATCTTATGTTCGTTTTATTGAACAAGATCATCAGCATAAAATTGATTTGGAACATAAAGTTCAAGAACGTACCAAAGAACTCTTAAATGCCCGCAACGAATTAGAACGGCGAGTGGAAGAACGTACCGCAGAACTGTTATTGGCTAAAAATAAAGCTGAACAAACGCAAAAAATCGCAGAAGACGCTAACCTGGCTAAAAGTCAGTTTTTAGCCAATATGAGCCATGAATTGCGTACCCCTTTAAATGCCATTATTGGCTATAGCGAAATGTTACAAGAGGATGCGGAAGATTTAGGGCCAACCGATTTGATTGGAGATTTACAAAAAATTCAGGCAGCAGGGAAACATTTATTGGGATTAATTAATGATGTACTTGATTTGTCTAAAATCGAAGCAGGTAAGATAGATTTGTATCATGAAACTTTTGATCTAATGACGGTTATTAATGACATTGTCTCTACCGTTCAACCATTGGTTGAAAAACAGAATAATATTTTGAAAACAGTCATTGATGATAATTTAAGTGAAATGCAGACAGATATCACCAAATTACGTCAAATACTGTTAAATTTACTCAGTAATGCCGCTAAATTTACTGAACAAGGCACTATCCGCTTTAAGGTGAACCACCAAATACGAAAGGACAGGCTGGAATGGATCATTTTCTGTGTGGCTGACGATGGCATTGGTATGACAGACGAACAAATCGATAGAATTTTTCAGCCATTTATTCAAGCCGATGGTTCTACAACACGTCGCTACGGAGGGACAGGGCTAGGTTTAGCAATTACCAAACAATTTGTTCAAATAATGGGCGGCATGATTCAGGTTAATAGCGAATTGGGACAAGGTAGCACATTCACCCTCTATTTACCAGCCCAGGTGATGGCAACACCGATTGATAGCCCTTCTGGACCAGCTCCTTTAAAGATAGGAACTATTCTAGTCATTGATGATGATGCCAGTAGACGTGAATGGATTAAACATGATATGAATCAACTTGGTTATAACATCGCTGTGGCAAATAATGGAGATGAAGGTATCCAGATGGCTTATAAACTTTCCCCCCATGCAATTATTCTTAACGTCAATATGTCTGATATTTCAGGATGGCGGGTGTTATCCACTTTGAAAAATAACGCTTTTTTTGTTTCGGTTCGAGTGATTTTGATTACAAAGGGAACGGATGAAAATCAATGGTACGCTATGGATGCCACAGACTGTATTGATAAAAGTCTGGTGCGTAGTCAATTAACAGCGATTTTAAAAAAATACCATATTGTTGATCATTCAACGGCTTTAGCTATGGTGGTTGATGATGACAAAACCTGGCGTGCAAATTTGGTTTATCTTCTTGAAGGGCAAGGGTGGCATGTTTTACAAGCAAAAAATGGACAAGATGCTTTAAAACAACTAGAGAATAAAATGCCGACGTTTATTCTATTAGATATCAATATGCCAGTAATGGATGGATTTGAATTTATTAATCAAGTGAGAAAGCATGAAGAATGGCGTTCTATCCCGATTTTAGTTGTCACCGCGAAAAATCTTACTGCGGAAGAACAAGCGCGTTTGAATCTTCATGTCAAAACTATATTACAAAAAGATGCTTATAATCAGAATGAGTTAATTTTGTATTTTCATCAATTGATTAGTGAGTCGCTTTTTACTTCGATTGAGTAGTTTATATACTTCGAGCAATCAAGTTTTCGGATTTTTGTAGGGGCATTTTTTAGTGTCTGCCCTGGCTTTCTATACCCTCATGGCGAACACATAGCTTCGTCCTACAAAAATCCATAAGAATTAGAATTGTTCCGAGAAATCTCGTTTTTTCAAAAAACGGGGGTAGCATTCAAGTTAAAAGCGAATTTGGACAAGGTAGCACATTCACTTTGTCTTTACCGATAGATGCCAAAGTGACAACATCGAAGGCATTTGCCGAATCATACTCAGAACTTTCAAAAATAGAGGGAGATGGCATTGTCTTGAGCATTGATGACGATGTCACAATACGAAAGTCGCTAAAAGAAGAGTTGAGCAAACTAGGTTATGCAGTGGCAGTGGCAGCAAATAGAAAAGAAGGTGTTAAATTCGCTTACAAACTTCGCCCTGATGCCATTTTGCTTAATATTCAAATGCCTCATCAAGAAGGATGGCAAATACTCTCGGCTCTCAAAAACAATTCACTTCTAGCCTCCATCCCAGTGATTATGATTAGCATGGTGGAAGATAAACAGAAGGGCTATGCGATGGGTGCGACAGATTGCATTGAGAAAGGCATGGCATCTAATCAATTGGCTGCTATTTTAGAAAATACCATTTCAGTGAAGATTCCACCGGTTTAGTCATGGTCGTGGATGATGATAAAATATTCCGCAATACTCTAGCTTTTCTTATTGAAAAACAAGGTTTGCGCGTTTTTCAGGCTGAAAATGGACAGATAGCACTTGCCCACCTTGAGCATAAAAAACCGGCATTGATTATGTTGGATTTAAATATGCCCGTAATGGATGGATTTGAATTTCTTGCCTGTTTGCAAGATAATGAAAAATGGTGTTCTACGCCGGTTGTCATCCTGACGGCGCAATACCTGAGTGCTGAAGAACTGGCACTTTTAAATAAGCGTGTAGAAACAATTTTTCAAAAAGAATCTTATAATCAAGAGCAATTAATTTCGTCCATTCATAAGCTGATTTCAGATGCGACCAAAGCTATGCACAATGAAGAAGTCGTAAAGCCTGTGTGGGAATTGTAAAACGAAGTAATTGGGATTTAACAGTTGTTTCGTTCAATGTAGGGGCAATCCCTTGTGGTTGCCCTCGTATGAAGTTATTTTTCTGAACATCTATTAATCTACTAAAAAATAACCTTTTTTTGAACGACTGAGTATAACAGATTGATGAAATAAAATTCCTTAAAAGCAATTAAAGATTTTTTAATTGGGAATTAGAAATAACAATTAAAAATAATGGCTTCACTGCAACCTATTTTGCCTTAGCAAAAGGGGGGTGGAATCAATTCCCTATACCAAAAACATTTTCTTTTTATACATCAATTTAAAATTTTTTTTCAACTAACTCTTGAACTTAAATTGATCAATCCCTATTATTAGCACTCACTGAATGCGAGTGCTAACAAACCAATTTTTTGAAGGAAAACATTTTATGCAAATTCGTCCCCTACATGATCGGGTCATTGTCAGACGTGTTGAAGAAGAAAGAAAAACAGCAGGTGGAATCGTTATTCCAGACTCTGCTACTGAAAAGCCTATCCGTGGCAAAGTGCTAGCTGTGGGCAAGGGCAAAATCATGGATAACGGCAATGTACGTCCCCTTGATGTCAAGGTTGATGACATCGTTTTATTCGGCAAGTATTCCGGTAACGAAGTGAAAGTCGAAGGTGAAGAGTTGCTGGTCATGCGCGAAGAAGACATCATGGGAATTATCGAAGGTTAATTTAACCTATAACCCGTTATTTGAACACATTACAATAGGAAAAAAATATTATGGCTGCTAAAGAAGTACGTTTTTTTGATGATGCACGTCAAAAAATGATTGCAGGGGTCAACATTTTGGCCAAAGCTGTGAGTGTCACCCTGGGACCTAAAGGTCGTAACGTGGTACTTGACAAATCTTTTGGCGCACCAACTGTCACAAAAGATGGTGTCTCCGTCGCAAAAGAAATTGAATTAGAAAATAAATTTGAAAACATGGGCGCCCAAATGGTTAAGGAAGTCGCTTCCCAAACTTCCGATATAGCCGGTGATGGCACCACCACCGCGACCGTTTTAGCTCAGTCTATTTTGACGGAAGGATTAAAATCCGTGGCTGCGGGTATGAACCCAATGGATATCAAACGCGGTCTTGATAAAGCCGTTGTTGCCGCTGTGGCAGAACTGAAAAAATTGTCTAGGCCCTGTACTGATGACAAAGCCATTGCTCAAGTAGGTACGATTTCCGCCAACGCTGATGAATCTATTGGTGAAATTATTGCGAAAGCCATGGATAAAGTCGGTAAAGAAGGTGTTATTACCGTTGAAGAAGGTTCTGCATTAGATAATGAATTGGATGTTGTCGAAGGAATGCAATTTGATCGTGGTTACCTATCTCCCTATTTTGTCACCAATCAACAAACGATGGCGACCGAGCTAGAAAGTCCAATGATTCTAATGCACGATAAGAAAATTTCCAACATTCGTGACATGTTACCAATTTTAGAAGGGGTTGCTAAAGCCGGTAAATCGCTGCTCATTATTGCTGAAGATGTCGATGGCGAAGCCCTGGCAACCTTGGTGGTTAACAATATTCGTGGTGTCGTCAAAGTCGCCGCCGTCAAAGCCCCAGGTTTTGGTGATCGCCGTAAAGCCATGTTACAAGATATTGCTATCTTAACCGGTGGACAAGTGATCGCAGAAGAAGTGGGTTTGAGTTTAGAAAAAACCACTTTAGAAGACTTAGGCAGTGCCAAGCGCATCAATATTACTAAAGATAACACCATCATTATTGATGGTGCCGGTAATTCAAATGACATTGAAAGTCGCGTTAGTCAGATTCGCGCTCAAATTGAAGAAGCCACTTCTGATTATGATAAAGAAAAACTGCAAGAGCGCGTGGCTAAATTAGCAGGCGGTGTAGCTGTCGTTAAAGTCGGCGCCGCAACCGAAGTTGAAATGAAAGAAAAGAAAGCGCGTGTAGAAGATGCACTACATGCGACTCGTGCTGCGGTTGAAGAAGGAGTCGTTCCTGGTGGTGGTGTCGCATTAATACGTGCGCTAGAAGGTGTTAAGAATCTTAAAGGTGCAAACAACGAACAAGATATGGGGATTAAAATTGCCCTTCGTGCCATGCAAGAACCACTACGTCAAATTGTAGCCAATGCTGGACAAGAAGCTTCCGTCATATTGAACAAAGTAGCGGAAAGTAAAGGGAATTATGGTTACAATGCTGCGACTGATGAATTTGGTGATATGATAAAAATGGGCATTTTAGATCCAACCAAAGTGACGCGGGCTGCCCTCCAAAACGCGGCTTCTATCGCAGGATTAATGATCACTACCGAAGCGATGGTAGCAGAAATGCCGAAAAAGGATGACCATGCACCTATGCCAGGAGGAGGTGACATGGGTGGTATGGGTGGTATGGGTGGTATGGGTATGATGTAATTTTTGTTTTCTGCCCCATTTTCTCCCTTTGCAGGGAGGATTTTGAAAATTCCCCAGTTCATCTTTGATGGATTGGGGATTTTTTTTTGCAAAATCATGACTATTATTGTATTATGTAGGTACGAAAAAGTATTTTAACTTTTTAAAAATACTCTTTCTTGAAGAAATCGTATTTTTGACGTATTCAAATTGGAGCCGTTTTTAAATTTATGTTTTTTAATAAGACACGTTATCTTTTTGGACTGATTTTGCTAGGCGGGTTTATTTTTTTACAAGCAGGCGAGGCAATAGGTGAAAAACCTCGTATTATCAATGTAACTGCGACAGCATACATCTCGCGTGGTAAAAATTCCAGAACCGCCTCAGGCAACAAATTGAAACCAGGCATGAAAGTTATTGCCGTATCGCCTGATTTGATTAAAAAAGGATTAACTTATGGTACCAAAGTAGAAATTTCCGGTCTGCCTGGTAAGTACACTGTTCTGGATAAAATGCACAAGCGGCGCAAGAAATGGATTGATATCTATATGGGCAACAATCTCAAAGCCGCTAAAAGGTGGGGAAGACGTAAAGTCAATATTCGCTGGTAAACACTTTCTTTGGTAGGATTTTTGATAGGGCAGGTTTCACCATTTAAACCTACCCCATAACTCAACGAGCAAACCAAAACATTATCGTTTGAGTCGTTTTCGCAACTTTTCAATGGCGCGTAATTGTAACATCGCTTTCGCTAATTCTGCTTGTGCCTTTGCATGATCAAAGGCGGCTTTCTTATCTGATAACCGTTTTTCTGCATTTTGTTTAGCTTCTAAAGCGGCTTTTTCATCAATATCGTGTACTCGCAGGGCAGTATCAGATAACACGGTGACTTTATGAGGTTGAACTTCTAACATACCCCCAGTCACATAAAAAGATTCTTCATGCTGATCATTTATTTTGAGTCTAACAGCCCCCTCAGTCAATTGAGTAATGTACTGGGCATGAAGAGGCAAAATACCCACCTCTCCCTGTATCGCCGGCGCAATGACCATTTCGGCTAAACCCGAAAAAATTTCAGCCTCTGCACTAACGATATCGACATGAACGGTCATTGTCATATTGATAATTCCTAAAAAAATTCCAGATAACGAGGATAAATAGTGAAGATATTAAACATGTTCGGCTTTTTTCTCAGCGTCTTCAATTTTACCGATCATATAAAAGGCTTGTTCAGGTAAATGATCATATTCACCTTCAACAATCGCTTTGAAACCACTGATAGTATCTTTTAGGGAAACATATTCGCCTGGCGAACCCGTAAAAACTTCAGCCACAAAGAAAGGCTGTGACAAGTACTTTTGAATCTTACGAGCACGAGCAACCGTTAGCTGATCTTCTTCAGATAATTCATCCATGCCCAAAATGGCGATAATGTCTTTCAACTCCTTATAACGCTGCAAAGTACCCTGCACTTGACGGGCAACATCATAATGCTCTTGCCCCACCACTAATGGATCCAATTGACGACTGGTAGAATCCAGTGGATCCACCGCAGGATAAATACCTAACTCCGCCACTTGGCGAGATAACACCACCGTCGCATCCAAATGAGCAAAAGTGGTTGCTGGGGATGGATCGGTTAAATCATCCGCCGGGACATATACCGCTTGAATCGAAGTAATCGATCCGGTCTTAGTCGAGGTAATTCGTTCTTGCAAGGCCCCCATTTCTTCAGCAAGCGTTGGTTGATAACCCACCGCAGATGGCATACGACCTAACAAAGCGGAGACTTCCGTACCTGCCAGGGTATAACGATAGATATTATCAATAAACAATAATACATCACGTCCTTCTTCGCGGAAGTATTCAGCCATCGTCAAACCCGATAAAGCAACGCGCAGCCGGTTACCAGGGGGCTCATTCATCTGACCATACACCAGTCCTACCTTATCTAGCACCTTGCTATCAGTCATCTCGTGATAAAAATCGTTTCCTTCACGAGTTCGTTCACCAACGCCTGCAAAAACAGAATAACCGCTATGCTCAATAGCAATATTACGAATCAACTCCATCATATTCACGGTTTTACCAACCCCGGCACCGCCAAACAAACCCACTTTTCCTCCTTTAGCAAATGGGCAAATCAAGTCGATAACCTTAATACCGGTTTCTAAAATATCCTGACTAGAAGACAGATCTTCAAACGTGGGAGCTTTACGATGAATTGACCACCTGACTTCTTCTTCACCTTCTTCAAAAATACTCCCTTTTTCATCAATCGGGTTACCCAGGACATCCATAATGCGTCCCAGGACTCTTTGACCAACAGGCATAGTAATTGCCTTACCTGTGTTCGTGACCGCCAAGTCACGAGCCATACCATCGGTAGTCCCCATAGCAATGGTACGCACAACCCCGTCTCCCAATTGCTGCTGCACTTCTAAAACCAAGCCATTTTTCTCAACTACCAGGGCATCATAAATCTTGGGTATAGCCTCACGTGGAAATTCAACATCGACTACGGCACCAATAATTTGTACAATTTTACCTGAACTCATGTTCTAAGATTCCTCATTAATGACAATAAAAAATCAGGGCAACCACAAGGAATTGCCCTACGCCTGAATATTAATACAAGCAATCGGGCTTGCCCTTAATATAAGAATATTGTTGTAGGGGCAAGACTGACTGGTTGCCTTGAGTCGTTACAAAAAACATTATTCCCAATTACTTCGTTACTGCGTTTCCCAATTCTTTTGGATCATTTTTTATACAAAACAAATGAAAATTATTAATATAATACTACAAATGGTTCAGAAATTTATGAATATTGATGTTCAAACTTTTTGCTCAAGACTACAAAGTATATCATGTCACCTATTAATGCAGACGTATTGATTATTGGTAGTGGTGCTGCCGGTCTCAGCCTCGCGTTGGAATTAGCTAACCATGCCAAAGTTATTATGTTATCAAAAGCAGCACTCGAAAGTGGTTGTACCCAATATGCCCAGGGTGGCATTTCTGCCGTTTTGGGTAAAGATGATTCGTTCGCTTCTCATGTTGAAGATACACTCAGTGCGGGGGCTGGATTATGTGATTCCGATATTGTTAATTTCACAGTTTCACAGGGTCCAGAGCGTATTGCTTGGCTCATTGAACAGGGAATGCCTTTTACGCAAGTCTCTGATTCAAAAGGTAATATTAATTACCACCTCACTCGTGAAGGTGGGCATAGTTATCGCCGTGTGATACATGCTGATGATGCCACCGGTCGTGCTATCGTTTCAACCCTATCCACCAAAGTGAATGCCCATTCCAATATTCATTTTTTGGAAAACCACATTGCTATTGATTTAATTACCGGTAGCAAATTAGGGTTATCTACTTCTAGATGTTTAGGTGCGTATGTATTAAATATCCATACAGGAAAAGTAGTTGTTATTCGTACCCGTTTTATTGTATTAGCCAGTGGGGGGGCAGGTAAGGTTTATTTATATACCAGTAATCCAGATGTGGCGACCGGCGATGGTATTGCAGTGGCGTGGCGAGCGGGTTGTCGTGTAGCCAATATGGAATTTATCCAATTTCATCCCACCTGTTTATACCATCCCCAGGCTAAATCTTTTTTAATCAGTGAAGCGGTGCGTGGTGAGGGAGGTAAACTTAAATTACCTGATGGCAATACTTTTATGCAGCGATATGACTCGCGTGCTGAACTCGCACCACGTGATATTGTCGCACGCGCTATTGATCATGAAATGAAACGGTTAGGCTGTGATAGTGTATTCCTTGATATAAGTCATAAGCCGAAATCATTTATTATGGATCATTTTCCTATGATTTACCAGCGCTGTCTTGCACTCGGATATGATATGGCTACTCAAGCAATTCCGGTTGTTCCAGCAGCTCATTATACCTGTGGGGGTGTCATGACGGATCGCCATGGGCGTACTGATATAGATGGTTTATATGCTATCGGTGAAGTTGCCTTCACTGGTTTACATGGTGCTAATCGTATGGCAAGCAATTCCTTACTGGAATGTTTAGTATTTGCTCACGCAGCAAGTCTTGATATTTTAGCCCAATTAAAAGAGGTTACCTTACCACCATCTTTACCTGATTGGGATGAAAGCCGTGTCACCGATTCTGATGAAGAAGTGGTTGTATCACATAACTGGGATGAGCTACGCCGTTTTATGTGGGATTATGTCGGTATTGTGCGAACCACCAAACGTTTAGAACGTGCCAAACGCCGTGTCGATCTATTATATAGTGAAATTCATGAATACTACAGCCACTTCCGTGTGACTAATGATTTAATTGAATTACGCAATCTCACTTTAGTAGCCGACTTAATTATTCGTTCAGCCCAACTTCGCCATGAAAGTAGAGGATTGCATTATACTCTTGACTATCCTGAAAAAAATCCCATCGCACAAAATACGGTGCTAATACCGTGATTAATTGTGAAATGCAGTAACGAAGTCGTTGATAACTGATAACTGATAACTGATAACTGATTATGTTTGACTATACTCCCCCGCCGGCACTACTGGCGAAACGTATTATTTTAGTCACTGGAGCGGGTGATGGTATTGGTCGTGCGGCGGCAAAAAGTTTTGCAGCACACGGCGCGACTGTGATTTTATTAGGGCGCACTACCAGCAAATTGGAAGCAGTGTATGATGAAATTGAAAAAGCCGGACATCCACAACCGGCTATTTATCCCCTGAATCTTGAAGGTGCCAGTCCCAATGATTATGAAGACCTGGCTAACACCCTAGAAACGGAGTTTGGACGACTTGATGGTTTGCTCCACAATGCAAGCCTTCTAGGTACACTTACACCAATAGAACATTATGATATTGAACAGTGGTACCAAGTCATACAAGTCAATCAGAATGCCCCGTTTTTACTAACACAAGCCTGTTTAAACTTAATGAAAAGCTCCCGGGAAGCTTCTATTGTTTTTACCTCATCCAGTGTGGGGCGCAAAGGAAGAGCTTATTGGGGTGCCTACTCTGTTTCTAAATTTGCCATAGAAGGCTTGATGCAAATTTTAGCAGATGAACTTGAAGCGAATACCACTATTCGAGTCAATAGCATTAATCCTGGGGCAACACGCACTGCCATGCGAGCATCGGCTTACCCAGGCGAAGATCAAAAGAGCTTACCAGCACCAGAAGATATTATGCCCCTATACCTTTATTTAATGGGACCAGAAAGTCGTGAGCTTAATGGTCAAGCATTGAATGCACAATAATTATGATATGCGGAAACCAAGTTTTTTGAAAAAACTTGGTTTCTAAAATTTTAAAAAACTTTTGTCTATCTATTCTTTATAAATCAATAAGGGTTTGAAAAATTGTAACTGATTGAAAACGTTAAATAAAAAAACTTTCAGAATCATTGCGGTTTAATTCATTCGGTTAATCTTAAAATCAGGCAAATCCTGATTCTAACAATTTCAGTCAATTCCCAATTCCCCTATTTGCGACGACGAGTACGACGTGCATAAGTATTAGAACGGTTCTTGTTGTCCTTTTTTTGTGAATTTTCGGATTCAGAAGGCGTTGGCATTGTAGGAACAGCAGGTGTACGTGTTTTTGAAGCATTACGTGAACGTCTGGGTTTTTTAGAGCTTGCCGGTTTACCGGGCGGCCGTACTGTCTCCATTTGGGGTGCTTGACTTTTATGAAACAATCGTTCCCATAAACCTTTCACAAATCCAGATTTTTGTTGCACTGCTTTGGGCGGGGGAGTCGTTCGTACATCCCCTTTTACTGCAGGTCCTTTGAGTGATTCCGGTTTGGCAGACACACTATAATCTTCCATTGACGATTCCGGAGCCGCTGTGAGTAGTTCATAACTCACTTTTTCACCAACCTCCTCATCTTGTCGCCTCCGTTGCATCTCATACATGGGCGTTGTCATATTAGGATTAGGTATGAGCACAATATTAATTTTTTGGCGATCTTCAATTTCTAATATCGCCTGGCGTTTTTCATTAAGCAGATAGGTTGCAACCTCCACCGGAACATTCACCACAATTTTATTCGTCTTTTCCTTCATTGACTCTTCTTCCATTAAGCGTAGAATGGACAATGATAAAGACTCCACACCCCGAATTCCACCTTGTCCACCGCAACGTGGACAAACGATCTGACTTGATTCACCCAACGAAGAGCGTAGTCTTTGCCGCGACATTTCCAACAAACCAAACCGCGAAATGCGCCCAACTTGTATCCTAGCTCTATCCATTTTCAGCGCCTCTTTCATGCGGCTTTCAACTTCACGCTGATTTCTATGACTGAGCATGTCAATAAAATCTATCACCACCAAACCGCCCAAATCTCGGAGGCGTAATTGTCTTGTAATTTCATCAACGGCTTCTAAATTCGTATTGAGCGCGGTTTCTTCTATATCCACTCCCTTTGTCGCTCGCGCCGAATTAATGTCAACCGACAATAAAGCCTCAGTATGATCAAGTACAATAGCTCCCCCAGATGGCAACTTGACTTCGCGCTGAAAAGCCGATTCAATTTGGCTTTCGATTTGATAACGCGTAAACAACGGTACCTTATCCTGATAAAGTTTAACTTTATCAAGATGCTGTGGCATGACTTCTTGCATGAAGCCATAAGCTTCTTTATAAATAGCTTGGTTATCGACCAAAATTTCACCCGTGTCTTCACGCATATAATCACGGATGGCGCGGATGATGATATTACTTTCTTGATAAATCAAAAAAGGGGCATTATGCTGCCCAGCGGAAATTTCTATTGCCTTCCATAACTGTACCAAATACTCTAAATCCCATTTCAGTTCCTCAGCCGTTTTATTCACACCAGCTGTACGCAAGATTAACCCCATACCAGTTGGTATTTCTAAGGTACTCAAAACTTCCCGTGCTTCACTACGATCTTCGCCTTCAATACGGCGCGATACCCCTCCCGCTCGTGGATTATTAGGCATCAAAACCAAATACCGTCCGGCTAAACTCATAAAAGTTGTCAAAGCCGCCCCTTTATTACCACGCTCTTCCTTGTCCACCTGGACAATGATCTCCTGTTTTTCTTTAAGTACATCCTTAATATTGCGGCGATTTTTGGGTGCTTCATTTGTTTCCTGTTTTTTGGATTGGGTAACTGATGAATCTTCAACCGTTTGAACTTCTTCATCAGCAAAATAACTGCGAACGACATCCTTCAGTGGCAAAAAACCATGTCTTTCCACGCCAAAATCAATAAAAGCTGCGCCAAGGCTAGGTTCTATGCGGGTAATTTTACCTTTGTAGATGTTGGACCGCGTTTGTTTGCGTCCCGCCGTTTCGATGTCAAAATTATCCAATCTTTGCCCATCAACCATGGCAACACGTAGCTCTTCTGGTTGTGTGGCGTTAATCAAAATTCTTTTCATTAAAGTTAATCCTTATCCTTAAAACTGTGATGCTCAACCGACATTTGTGGGATTTTCCCATTTTCCTTGTCGGGAGCAATGTTATATATACTTGATGTTCTATAGATGTTCAGAAACGCATTAAACCTGTCAGGTATTCGAGACCTAATAGGTTTTTGAGGGCAACTTATATCCCGCTCATTACTTTTCGTGAACCAAAAAACTCGGTTTCTACTTGGGATAATTTTTTGAAGTCCCTAAGTATAATGTTAAAAATTATTAATGAAATTGTTATCTAAACTGTTATAATCTTATAAATTATGAATCCATCAAATCATGTGACTTATCTGGACATTTCGGAAGCTAAAGCTGGGCAACGTATTGATAATTTTTTGCATACCCACCTTAAAGGTGTGCCTAGAAGCCATATTTATCGGATTTTGCGTACCGGGGAAGTGCGTATAAACCGGGGTCGTATTAAACCAACCTACCGTTTAATGGCCGGTGATGTATTGCGGTTGCCGCCAGTACAGTATGAACCAAAGAAACTGAACCAGCATTGCCCAAATCGGCTCAAAGAATTAGCAAATACTATTTTGTATGAAGATGCCCATCTATTAGTGATTAATAAACCATCGGGCTTAGCCGTGCATGGTGGTAGCGGCATTAACGGTGGTGTGATTGAAAGTTTGCGTTCTTTATTTCCTAATACCCCTTATTTAGAATTAGTACATCGTTTAGACCGTGATACCTCTGGTTGTTTAATGGTCGCAAAAAAAACAAGTATGCTGCGACGATTGCATCATTTATTTCGTGTTGGTGAAATACATAAACAGTATCTCGCTTTAGTAAAAGGGCATTGGAACCCACACTTCACCCAAATAGAAGCACCCCTTAAAAAAAATTTTTTGCAATCAGGAGAGCGTATTGTGCGCGTCAGTGCCAAGGGTAAACAGGCAGTCAGTCAGTTTAACATTGAACAAGTCTTTGCTCACGCGACCTTATTGCGTGTGCGACCCCAAACGGGTCGTACCCATCAAATCCGTGTACATACTGCCTTTAAAGGACATCCCATTGCCGGTGATAATAAATACGGTGATGAAACGTTTAACCAACAAATGCGCCACTACACACTCAAACGTTTATTTTTACATGCTGAAAAATTGGACTTTTTTCTTCCAGAGATCAATTATCGTATCACGGTCCGAGCACCACTTCCCTCAAACTTGCAACAGGTTTTAAACGGTTTAGCTCAATTTCATCTTAAATCATGAAATTATGAATTATCAATCGAATATAATTTCAAATCCGTTTTTATTGTAACTACTCCGTTTTTTGTAGACAGTCTGTTTTAGTAAACTTTATCTTTCAGCCTTGAAACTTCGTTCCGAGCGAAGTGAGTTCAATAATTTTCCACGGTAGTTACCTTTTATTTAAGATTTTGATATTATAAAACATAATGAAAAAACTTGTCAATATTTATAAACCTATATTGACTTTATTAAAATAAAATATTATGTTATATAGTTGATATTCAAGTTTTTAATCTGACAATAATAATGGAAAGCGATTTTATATAATAAGGGATTGAATCGTGCTAATATTAGGTTTAATTCCGCACTTTTATATACAATCCTTGTATAGATGTCCAGATAAATAATTTCACAGGCGATAACGAAAGTTCGCTCCTAAAGTTTCACGACTTAAAAAATTACCCAAAGGAATCAAATGAAATATGCTTACTACACCTGATACATCGTCGAATGATAACTGGGAACGCGATACCTTAAATCGTCTTGCTTTTGCCACTCTTAATGAACAGCGGCGAAATAGGCGGTGGCGCACTTTTTTTGTTGTATTGTCATTTGTCTATTTATTTCTTATTTCTTGGCCATTGCTCTATACAAATTGGGATGCATTATTTAGTGCGACAGAGTTAAGTAATGATAAACATACAGCACTGGTTGAAGTGCAGGGTATAATTGCGAGCGATACTGAGGCGAGTGCTGATAACATCATTGAAGGACTGCGTAAAGCATTTAAGAATGATGATACAAAAGGGGTGATTATACGCATTAACAGTCCTGGAGGTAGCCCCGTACAAGCAGGTTATATCTATGATGAAATGAAACGCCTACGGCAAAAATACCCAGACATTCCCGTATATGCTGTCGCAACGGACTTATGTGCTTCTGGGGGCTACTACATTGCTGCGGCAGCCGACGAAATTTATGCTGACAAAGCCACTATTGTTGGTTCAATTGGCGTATTAATGAATAGCTTTGGTTTTGTTGATGCCATGGAAATGTTGGGTGTAGAACGCCGATTAATGACGGCTGGGGAACACAAGGGATTTTTAGATCCCTTTTCGCCTATGAAAAATGAGGATGTTATTCATGTCAAGAATGTGCTTAATGATATCCATCAACAATTTATTAAAGTTGTTAAAACAGGGCGCGAAAAAAGCTTAACCGCGAAAGGGAAAGTAACACTTTTAGACAATCCAAAGCTGTTTTCTGGATTAGTCTGGACAGGTGAACAAGCCATAGAACTCGGTTTAGTAGATGGTTTGGGAAGCAGCAGCTATGTAGCGCGTGAAATCATTAAAGCTGAAAAGATCAAGAATTTTACTCAAAAGCCCAATTATTTGGATCGCTTTGCTGAACGTTTAGGTGCTACAATGGCACAAACATTACAATTAAAACTTAATAGTCTGACTATTCAGTAACTTTTTTAGAAAACGGCAGATTAAAACTCAACCGTTAGCAGTATACTCACTTAACAGGGCAAACATACTTGTGGTTGCACCCTCATCGTTATACAGAATGATATTAGGAACGTGTATAAAATAACTTCTAAAACACTTCGTTCAAACATGACAGGTTTTTAAAAACTTGTCATGTTTATATTTCAAGCACATTCCTTATCATATCAACTTATGTATAACGATGAGTACTCAGCGTGGGGATAAACTTTCAGGCAAGACTTTTTTCAATGAAGCAGCCGTTGCATGAAAAAGACTTTGCCCATATAAAAGTTTAAGTGATGCCCGCGTGCAGTATAACCATTAACCATTAATAATTATGCCACAATATAATATTCGTCGAACTGCTACTACCGAATCCTACGAACCTAAGCAGCGTATCGTAGGCGGTGTCGTACTATTTCTGATAATGTTACTCATTTATAGTAGCTTAAAACTGGTGCTAGGTTTTTCATCAGCACCTACGAAATTTGAGATAGATGCGCCTTTAGATATTGAAAGAATTGTGACAGTGGAAGAACAGGGCAGCCCTATATCTATTGCCCCTATGACTTCTACGACTCCTGTGCAATTGTCCCAAAATCAATACCAGCGCCTACCAGGCGGATTTGTTTTTCTTGATTTAAATGGTAAGCCCATGGAACCAGAAGTTTATCAAGAGCCCCCACAAGGCAATCCATTTGACACGAACGAAGAAAAATGGTATGTACAAGCTGCGAGTTTCAGGGATCAAGAAAAAGCACAAATCTTCGTGCAAAAAATTAAGGATAAAAACATTGCTTCACAAGCTTATATTATTCCATCAAAAAATGGATGGTATGGCATTCGACTTCCACCACAAAGTGATCGTGATTCGGCTCGACAACAAAACCAACAATTGCGTCGTTTATTAGGTGCAAGAGGTATGATTAAAAAACTCAACTGAAATATTATCAAATGACTCGTTTAATTGCAATTGCCGCCGGTGGCGCGATAGGTGCTTTACTACGCTTTTGGATTTCTTCTAGCATGTATGCCCTGTTAGGTCGGGAGTTTCCCTATGGCACCTTGATTGTTAATGTGTTGGGATGTTTTTTGATGGGGTTTTTATCCATCCTCATGCTAGAACGATTTGTCAATGCTGAATGGCGAGCGGCTTTATTAATAGGTTTACTTGGCGCGTTTACCACTTTTTCTACTTTTTCTTTGGAAACACTCACTCTTCTTCAAGGTGGCGAAGAAACTAAAGCATTACTGAATATTTTTATCAGTATATTACTGTGTTTATTAGCTACTTGGTTAGGAATGACTCTAGCAAGACAATTATGAAACCAATCACCATGGTACGTGTTTACCTGACTGAAGCTTCAGGGCGGTTAAAAAAATTGCTGAAATATTTGCACGACGAAAGCCAAGTGCGCGGCGTAACAGTCCTACGAGGCATCAGCGGATTTGGCAAATCAGGTAAAATCCATACCGCCCATTTAGTTGATTTATCTTTAGACTTGCCAGTGATTATAGAATTTTTTGATACACCTGAAAAAATAACGCCCATTTTGTCTCATTTAGAAACTTTAATTGAGCCTAACCATATAGTCTATTGGCATGCCTCTTTAATTGATAAATAGTAACCACACACAAAAAATGGTAGGCTGGGTGCTTTGAAGTTCTACCCAGCCTATATTTAATTATTTCAAATTAATTAATTATATTTTTTGTCTTGTACAAAGACTTAAATATTCAAAATATAATAAGCACTTCTACCACCTCCAAATATCTTTTTGAACGAGATCAGCTAAATCCCTACTTGCGGTTATTCTAGTTGCTTTTGTCAGGTTCATATATTTCTTGACTCGCATTCCTCCTTGAAACTCATTTGGCAAATATGAGAGCATTTTTTGTATCACTTTTTTTTGTCTCTCATTTAACTTGGTATTGATATGTTTGTCCCAAAATTGAGTTTTAATTTTAATGGCTTCAACTTTAGCAAGTGTTTCATCAATTGATTGGTGGAGTATTTTTAGAAACCACTCTATCCAAGCCGTTATGTCAAGAGTTGAACTTTTACAAGTGGTATCCAATATATCGTAATACTCTTTTCTATTTTGATGTATTGCGCTTGCTATTGAGTAAAAATTGGCATTGACTAAATTGGTTTGAATGAGTACATAATCAGTTATAGCTCTAGTTATTCTGCCATTTCCATCTTCAAAAGGATGAATGAGTATAAAGTATTATATACATTCACTGATTTAATCGTATTTAATGGTATTAAATAGAAGAAAATACTAAAGAACTTTGTCGTTCAAGCAATCTACAATTCTTAGGTATTGATGAAAAAGGTTCCCCAGGAACT
>Ga0190283_1000596_pt1 | contig 18555 bp, 18 predicted proteins | sample 48691801_MG_FD_161669 | JGI IMG/M metagenome (GOLD analysis project Ga0190283, IMG submission 161669) | Hydrothermal vent microbial mat bacterial communities from Southern Trench, Guaymas Basin, Mexico - 4869-18-0-1_MG | ecosystem: Environmental > Aquatic > Marine > Hydrothermal vents >...
ATCCAGCATCCAGCATCAAACATCCAGCATCAAACATCCAGCATCCAGCATCCAGCATCAAACATCCAGCATCAAACATCCAGCATCCAGCATCAAACATCCAGCATCCAGCATCAAACATCCAGCATCAAACATCCAGCACCCAACATCAAACATCCGTTTTCAGGAAAACCTGATGATCTACAAGAGAAAGTGAATGGATGTGGGCTTTTAAGAATTTCTGCTCACCGAATATGTTGACCAAGGTGATACCATCGCCCTCAGGCTGAATTGTATCAACAGCTTCCATAATCAGTTTTTTCTCATCACCCTCAACCAGATAAGCCATTGCTTCACACATTGTAATTCTCCTTAATAAATAAATTATGAATTATGAATTGTGAATTATGAATGATAATTCACCATTCATAATTCACCGTTTATAATTTTCAAATGTTCCTGTATCAGGGCCTCAATCAGGTGAGGAAGCGGGATAGCGGATAACCCCACAATTTCAACATTTTCCTGGGAAAGCGGTATGAGAAGTTTTTTTGCAGGACTGTCTGCCACCGCTTCTGTGATTTTCGGTGTTACCTCACCCATCATGGCATGTGCCATAATAATACTCACCGGACCGATGATCACATCAGCCTTTCTGGCGGTCTGAACAATCGCATTTTCTCCGGAAGCGCCGCGATTCGCTCTTGCCTTGAGCATCTGGGCGGTTGCAATTGCATTCGTGCCCAAGGCAATGATTTCAACCGTTTCTTCAAATAATTCCTTCAGTTTTTTAATTATGGCGCTGCCAATCCCTCCGCCCTGGCCGTCAATTACGCATATTTTTATCATTTCCGATTTACTGATTCTGGTTCAAAAAATTTATCAGGCGGTCAAGGTCATCATTGCTGTAAAATTCGATTTCAACTTTTCCCTTTTGACCGCACCGTTTAATTCGGACCCTGGTACCCAACTGGCGGGCAAGATCATCTGCAACATCTGAAAAATATATTTCTTCGGGTCCGGCTTTTTTCGATTTCTTACTTTTTGCTTTCAAACGGTTGATCAGCCGCTCTGTTTCTCTGACTGACAACCTTTTTGAAATGACAGCCCGCCATGCTTCATCCTGCTGGCCGGATGTTCCGGCACTTAACAGCACCTTTGCATGTCCCAGACTCAGGGTCCCTTCTGTTATGGAATCCCTGATTTGCCGGGGCAGTTGCCTGAGTCTCAGGAGATTGGAAACTGCGGGCCTGCTTTTTCCAACGCGTCCTGCAATCTGCTCCTGAGTAAAATTGAATTCGGTCATAAGGCGGTGATAAGCATCAGACTCTTCCACCGGATTCAGGTCCTTCCGCTGCATATTTTCAACAATGGACATGACCAGCAACTCTGTGTCTGAGATATTTTTCAGAATAACCGGGACCTGATTCAGGCCGGCCATCTTGGCAGCCCGGAGCCGTCTTTCCCCTGCTATGAGTTCATAACCGCCGTCAACATTCCGAACCAGAAGGGGCTGAACAATTCCCTGAGTTCTGACAGACTGGCTCAGATCCTCAATTTCATCTTGGGAAAACACAGAACGAGGCTGATAGCGGTTTGGATATATCTGTTCAATATCACACTGGAAATATTTTCTGTCCATAGAATGCCTGGTACAAATTATCAGCAGATGGAATTTTCACTTCAGGGATTGCCAAATTCCAGGCATTTCAGTTAGATTTGTAATCCCGCAGGACCGGGTGACATTTTTGTCATAAGAGCGGGAAAGGCAACACAACAGCCACTCTGTGAAAAAAAACAAATTCTTTCTTTCTAATGCTTGTATATATTTTTATTTTATTGCAAAATAGGTGTCAAGCTTTTTCATGGCAATTCCATGAATCTCTTAAACTTTTATAGATCAGCAGATCCTTAAATCAGAATAGGATTGCCGGATTTGCCAATCTGTCAGAAAGCGTCTGCCGGGCTGCTGGATTTGTCAATCCGGCAGGAGCATCTGCCAATCCGGCAGGAGCATCTGCCAATAAGGCAGGAGCATCTGTTGTCAGAAGCGTCTGCCGGGCTGCCGGATTTATCAATCCGGCAGGAGCATCTGCCAATCCGGCAGGAGCATCTGTTATCAGAAGCGTCTGCCGGGCTGCCGGATTTATCAATCCGGCAGGAGCATCTGCCAATCCGGCAGGAGCATCTGTCAATAAGTCAGGAGCATCTGTCAATCAGTCAGGAGCGTCTGCCGTCAGGGGCATTTTCAATCTGCTGCACATTCATAAATTATTTGGCCGCAAAAATTTGGTAACAATTTATATCATACTATGATTATTGCAAATATACCTATAAAGCAGTTGCGTATTGTCCGTTTTTTCTTGACACTTTTACAAAAATGTATTTTTACTCAGAACAGTTGGATAAAACAGGTTCCTTAAATCTATGCCATACAATCATACTTCCGTAATGTTGAATGAAGTGATCAGCTATCTTAATTGCAGACCGGGAAAGATTTATGTGGATTGTACGCTTGGTGGTTCAGGCCATTCCCGGGCGATTCTGGAGAAAATTATGCCGGACGGATTTCTGATCGGCATAGATCAGGACAAGGATGCAATAGACAACGCAAAAAAAGCGTTGAAGCCTTATGCGTCCGGCACTTATTTTTTTCATGGCAATTTCATACATCTCTGGGATATTCTTTCAGAATTGAATATCCGTGCTGTGGACGGCATCCTTCTTGACCTCGGGCTTTCGCTCCATCAGCTTGAATCCGGCGGCCGGGGATTCAGTTTCAGAAAGGATGAGCCGCTTGATATGCGGATGAACATGATGGAAGCGGGAAGCCTTAAAGCTGAGGAACTGGTCAACAGCATTGATGAAAGGAGCCTTGTAAAAATTTTCAGGGAATATGGGGAAGAACGCTTTGCAAAACGTATTGCGCGAAGAATTGTAAAGGAGAGGATGCATACCCCGATTCGTTCAAGCGGACAATTGGCTCAGATCGTATGTGATGCGGTTCCGTTTCAACATTCGAAATTTAAAAGCAGGCGTTCGGTTCATCCTGCCACGCGGGTGTTCATGGCACTCAGAATCGCTGTCAACAAAGAACTTGAACGGCTTGATTTGTTTATGGAAAGAATCGGAGATAATAACGTATCCATTTTGAACCCCAAAGGCCGGCTTTGTGCCATATCGTTTCATTCTCTTGAAGATCGAATTGTGAAACATCGGATGAAAGCACTGGAAAAAGGATGCATCTGCCCATCGGGCTTTCCCAAATGTGTCTGCAACCGGAAAAAAGCGTTGCGCATTTTGACAAAAAAAGTCCGGTGCCCTGCCGAAGAAGAGATTGCAATAAATCCCAAGGCAAGAAGCGCAAAGTTAAGGGCAGCAGAAAAAATTGATGTTTGATGAGAATATTACTACCTCCGAATACTCTCTGCACCCCATTGATTTGTTCCTATTAACTGAGTTATGAAAGAAGAATGGTTGGGAAAAGATTTTGAAACAGAGGTTACGAATTTTGAAAATATCTGAGCTGAAAACAATAGGGATATGGATTATCCTTATGCTGATATTTATCACACAACTCCTTTTTTATACATGGTGCAGAGTCCAGTGCGTCCAAGTCGGATATGAAATATCAAAAGAAACAGATAAACATCGCAAACTTATCACCTTGCAAAACAACCTGAAAATCGAATTTGCCAGGCTTAAATCTCCGAAACGGATTTCAAAAATTGCAAAATATCAGCTTGGCCTGACAACTCCCACACAGAAACAGATGGTTATCATCCATGAAATCCGTTGAAAAAAAACGCAGAAAATTACGCATCTGCATTGTCGGCCTTTTTTTTGTGTTCTTTTTTTCGGTTATTGGCATAAAAGCAATATATTTGCAGGCTTTTTGCCCGTGGCTGAATGACAGAGCATTGGAAGAACGTGAAAAATCACTCATATTTCGTGGAAAGCGCGGAACCATATATGATGCAAACGGCAGGGAAATGGCTGTGACTTCCGCTGATGTGGAATCCATTACAGCACATCCGCGACACATTAAGGATCCGCGGGCCACAGCCCAGGCACTTTCAAGAGCATTGCAAATTGATGCGAAAACACTTAATGTGAAACTTGAGTCTGGAAAGTCGTTTATATGGGTTAAGCGCCAGGTCGGACCCAGAAAGTCAAGGACCGTAAAAGACCTCAGACTTAAAGGTGTCGGTTTCATATCTGAACATAGCCGTTTCTACCCCAGCGGGACGCTTGCCGCGCAGGTGCTTGGATTTACAGGTGTGGATGACCGGGGCCTGGAAGGCATCGAATTTTATTATGACAACTGGCTCAAAGGTAGTGACCACAAATTAACAGTCTTGAAGGACGGGTTTGACCGAAAGTTTGACACAGAAGAAAATACGGATATGAGCTATAGTGGCAAGAATCTTATCCTTACCATTGACAAGACAATCCAGTTCATCACTGAAAGCGCTCTGGAAGAAGCTGTCACAGACTTTTCCGCAAAATCTGGGATGGCCGTTGTGATGGAACCGGACTCAGGAGCTGTGCTGGCTTTGGCCCATGCTCCTGTTTTCAACCCGAATTCCTTTGGAAAATTTGACAGGGACCTGTGGAGAAACAAAGCCGTGACAGACCCGTTTGAACCGGGTTCGACAATGAAGATATTCAGTGCGGCCGGGGCAATCGAATTTGGAGGATGTACGCCGGATACAATCTTTTTTTGTGAAAATGGCGCATATCAGATCGGTGAGGATGTTGTTCATGACTCCCAGCCTTACGGGTGGATGAGTTTGGGAAAAATCATAAAATACTCCAGCAATATAGGTTCTGTCAAAGTCAGTGAAATGATAGGACCCCAGTTGCTTTATAAAACGCTTCGTGACTTTGGCTTCGGGGAAAAAACCAGAATTGACTGTCCAGGGGAAACAGCAGGCACTTTATCCTTTTACAGACGATGGTCAAAAATTGACGCGGGGACAATATCCTTTGGGCAGGGCATTTCCGTATCCGCGATACAACTGATCACAGCAACCTCTGCAATTGCCAACGGAGGGATGCTGATGAAGCCTTATATCGTCCAGGCCATAACGAATTCGAACGGACAGCCTGTGGAAAGTTTCGGTCCCCGCAAAATCCGGAGGGTTGTTTCTGCAGAAACTGCCGAAGCAGTCAGGCAGATGATGAAATCTGTTGTTGAGAAAGGGGGAACCGGTGAAAAAGCTGCCCTCAAAGGGTATTCTGCATGCGGCAAGACAGGAACTGCTCAGAAAATTGATGGAAAAGGACAATATGCAAAAGGAAAATACGTCGCATCTTTTATCGGTTTTGCGCCCGCAGAAAAACCCAGAGTCGTGATCCTGGCAGTTTTAGACGAGCCTCAGAAAAATCATTACGGCGGTACTGTCGCAACTCCTGTGTTCAGGAAAATCGCTTATGAAACACTGAATTACATGAATGTGCCGCCCCGACATGAGAAAAAGAAGCTGACAGCATCAGTTGCCGGTGACCAGTTACCAATGATCGTTGCAACTGTCAACGGCTCACTCTCAATGGACCACGGTGAATAATAAATGATAAAACATAAGTCATGGACAGTTGATGAGATTCTTGATGCAACAGGAGGAAGACTGCTTTCGGGTTTTGAAACTCGAAAATGTAAATCTGAATTCTCAGGCATATCAATTGATTCACGGAACATAGCTCCTGATAACGTGTTTGTCGCAATCAGAGGGGATGTTTATGACGGACACAGTTTTGTGGGGGATGTGCTTGAACATGGTGTCCGCTGCCTTATAACAGAAAAAAACAGTGCCAATGATTTACCCTGTCCGGAATGGCAGGAAAAAGGAATTGCCTGTGTGGTGGTAAACGATACGACAAAATCGCTCGGTGATCTTGCTGCATTTAACCGAAAGCGTTCCAATGCTTCGGTTGTGGCAATAACAGGATCAAATGGAAAAACCACCACGAGAAAGATGACGGCCTCAGTGTTGGCCCGGCGATTTTGCACCTTGGCTTCCCGAGGAAGCTTTAATAATGAAATCGGCCTTCCTCTGACCCTTCTTCGTCTCAATGATTTTTATGAGTGGGCAGTGGTGGAACTGGGAATGAACAACTCCGGGGAGATCGGAAAACTTGGAGATATCTGCCTGCCGGATGTCGGCGTTATCACAAATATCGGCCCTGCCCATATTGGAAAATTGGGGTCTCTTGAGGCGATTATGAATGCCAAAGGGGAACTCTTGGAAAGGATCAGGCTGGGAGGGACCGCCATTCTGAATGCTGATGATCCAAGAGCCATGACTCTGGGAGAGCGGCAAAAGGCAAAGGGCGAGAGGTGTCTTTTTTATTCCCGTGCCCATAAGCCGGAAGCAGAAATTCAGGCGGTTTCAGTAAAGGAAGAAGACAGCGGCATCTCTTTTACTCTGGACATGCCGACAGAAAGTGTTCCGATTCATCTTGGAAGCCCGGGCAGTTTCATGGTTTCAAATGCCCTTGCCGCTGCATCTGTCGGATTTGTGCTGGGGCTGTCTGCCCGGGAGATTCAGGCTGGCCTTGAGGATTTCAGGCCGGTCCGGGGAAGGATGAATATCCTCAAAACGCGTATGGGCGTCAACATCATTGATGACACTTATAATGCAAATCCGGCTTCCATGGAAGCCGCCATAATGACACTCAGATCGTTAAAAGGGAATCAGAGAGGAATTGTTGTCTCAGGCGACATGCTTGAACTTGGAGAATATGCAGAATCCATGCATAAAAAAATTGGCTCGCTGGCTGCGGGATCAGATATCGCAAGACTTTGCATCGCAGGCGAGTTTGCAGAATATGTTGCAGAAGGTTCCCGGGACCGAGGTATGGATTCCCGGGATATTTTTATAGGAAACAGGTCAGAAATTATTCTTGACCTGACAGACTTCCTCAGACCAGATGACTGGATTCTTATAAAGGGGTCCAGGGGAATGGGCATGGAAGAAATTGTGGAAAGGATTAATAATTGATAATTATGAATTATCAATTTACTGATTATGCTATACCATTTGTTGTACCCGCTTCATACGACGATATCGTTTTTTAATGTATTCCGATATATTACATTTCGGGCAATTTATGCCAGTCTGACTGCTTTTTTTATATGCTTTTTTATGGGACCCTGGGTTATAAGAAAGCTTAATGAAATGCAGATCGGACAATATATCCAGGAGGACGGACCGGAAAACCATCACAAAAAGGCTGGCACACCGACCATGGGCGGGGTGCTGATCATCTTTTCAGTTGTTGTGTCAACACTCCTTTGGACAAATCTGACCAATTACTATATATGGGCAATTCTTCTGGTGACAGTCAGTTACGCTTTCATCGGTTTTGCTGATGATTATCTGATGCTGATCAGAAAGCAGAACAAAGGGTTAAGCGCCCGGAGCAAGTTTCTGATGCAGATGATACTGGCAATCTGCACAGGGATTTTTATTTATAACTGCCCGAGCTTCAACACCCAGCTAAATATACCTTTTTTTAAAAATATTTCACCGGATATCGGGTGGGGCTATATCTTTTTTGCTGTGATTGTCATCGTGGGAACATCCAATGCTGTCAATCTCACGGATGGTCTTGACGGCCTTGCCATAGGGCCTGTTATCATTGCTTCGGTGACATATATGCTTTTTGCTTATGTGACAGGTCATGTCAGAATCGCCGAATATCTTCAGATCAGTTATGTTTCCGGAAGTGGTGAGTTAACCATTTTCTGCGGAATTCTGGCTGGCGCAGGTCTTGGTTTCCTGTGGTTCAACACATATCCTGCACAGATTTTCATGGGAGATGTCGGTTCGCTTCCCCTGGGAGGCGTCATCGGCACTGTGGCTGTTATCACAAAGCAGGAAATAATGCTGATACTGGTGGGCGGACTTTTTGTCATAGAAGCCCTGTCTGTTATTTTCCAGGTGGGTTTTTTTAAAATGACAAATGGCCGCAGGATTTTTAAAATGGCCCCCCTTCATCACCATTTTGAACTGAAAGGATGGCCGGAGCCCAAGATCATTGTCCGATTCTGGGTGATCGCAATCGGACTAGCGCTTATTTCCATAAGCACACTGAAAATAAGATAGGAAATTTGATGTTTGATGTTTGATGTTTGATGTTTGATGTTTGATGTTTGATGTTTGATGTTTGATGTTTGATGTTTGATGTTTGATGTTTGATGTTTGATGTTTGATGTTTGATTCGGCAGAACCGGGAGATGTGGTGCTTTTATCCCCTGCGTGTTCGAGCTTTGACATGTTTCGCAGTTATGCAGAACGGGGAGATGTTTTCTGCCGTGCGGTCAGGGAACTGGGAGTTGGAAAGATATAATACGTCAACAGATGCATTATTCTTCTGCTTAATATTAGAGTATTAAAGAATATTGAAAAACCGACTTCTGGAAACACCAGAGCTTTCAGAAGTCTTTCCGGACAGGAGAACACACCATGCTGATTGAATTTTCTGTTAGTAATTTCAGATCAATAAAAGAAGAACAAACTCTGACGATGATTGCCGATTCAGGAAAACTGAAATTGGAAAACACTTTTATGCCAGAAGATAACAACAAATTTAAATTGTTAAAATCATCTGTCATTTACGGTGCTAATGCATCTGGAAAAACAAACATTATAAAAGCCTTTTCTGCGTTAAACGCTTTTATTCTCAGTTCTTCAAAATTAGATATTGATGATCCTATCTTCTGTTATGATCCTTTTGCTTTTGATGAGTCATATCGGACTGCTCCCTCACATTTTAAAATCATTTTTTTGGGAACAGATAATATAAAATACGATTATGATATATCTTTTGACAGAAAGAAGGTTATTTCTGAAATATTGAATTTTTATCCTAAGGGGCGCAAGGCAAATTTGTTTATCAGAACAAATGCTCATAAAGAAGTAATATTAGGTAGTAAATACTTTTCTGATAAAAAAGAAGTTCCAAAAAAGGTTCTTGATAATCATCTGTATTTATCCGAAATCGGTAACAGTCCTCATAAGCAGATGAGTGAAATTTACAAATATTTTAAAAATAGGATAAAAATCGGGAACCTGATAAACGAATCAATCTACAAAAAACAAATGTTAGAAACTTTGATGCAACAGGATAATATCAAACTGAAAAAGAAGTTGGACAAATTCATTAAAATTGCTGATACCCAGATAAACGGCATCTCAATCACTGAAAGAAAAGAGCATGAATTTCCAATTCCGATGGGAAATATGCCCCAAGACCTGAAACATGAAATTTTCCGCCAGAACAGATATAAAATTGAATCTCTCCATGAGATATATAAGAATGGAGAATCTTTAGAAGAACCAGCATGTTTCAATTTTGATGAGGAATCAAAGGGGACAAGAACGCTATATGCTTTAGGCGGATTGATACTGGAGAAATTTGCAACCGGAGGTGTTGTTTTTTTTGACGAGCTGGAGAACAGTTTACATCCTAAATTATGTAAATTTATTGTTAAATTATTTCATTATTCTGAGAGCAACCCTAAGAATGTACAATTGATCTTTTCCACACATGAGACGACATTGTTGGATAAAGAATTATTCAGAAAGGATCAGATATGGATTACTGAAAAGAACAGATTCGGAGGGACTGAACTTTTTTCTGTCACTGATTTTGAAGGATTACCCAGTGATATTCCGTTTGAGCAATGGTATATGAAAGGCAAATTCGGAGGATTGCCTAATATTAAAGAAATCCAATTTATTTTTGGTGAAGAATAATATGAAAAGAACTGGAAACAAACGTAAGCTCAAGCCTTATATCTTAATCGTATGTGAAGGTAAGACAGAAGAAAGATATTTTAAAAGTATCAAGGAAGATGTCGAATACTCTGATTATGCAATTGATATAATTGTAAAAGAAACAGATAAAACCACCGCTGTCGAATTGGTGGAGATCGCCCAGTCTGAAATCACCAAAGATGACAAAGATGGACAATACTGGGCAGTTTTTGACAAAAACGGATACAAAAAACATGAAGATGCATTCAAGAATGCACAAAAAAGGAGAAAGAAAGTACATATTGCTTTCTCAAGTATTTCTTTTGAACACTGGATATTATTGCATTATGAAAAGAACAGAACTCCGTTTCCGAAATCTCAAAATGTTATAGATTATTTGGATGATCGTGCTTATTATCCTGACTATCAAAAGGCAAAAAGCGTGATTTATCCTAAAATAAAAGATAAGGTAAAAAACGCAATAGAGAATGCAGCATGGCTTCGTCATAATATGCAAAATGAATTGAAACAGAATGGCGGAAAAATTTATGAAGTTAATCCTTACACTGATATGGACAGACTTGTATCAGTATTACTAAATTATAATCAAAAAATTATCTGGGGAAAGATCGGAGAGTTTGCTTCGCTTGAAGGTTTATATATAAAAATTGAAAAATATGAGGAAAGACAGAATGACTTGCTTGTCGAAATTGTAATGAGAAACAATCATAAGTCATATACTCATCTTGAAAATAATAATAGCCAAAATTTTTATCTTACTGACAACAAAGGAAAACGCTTTGATTTTATCATTGAAAAAGCTGTGATAATTGCCGAGAATGAAACAAAAAATTTTGAACTCATTTTCCCAAAGTCGGCAGTATCGAATGATACTAAACTGAATTTCCAATTCAAGAACTATATTTTATCTGTTGAATTAACTCCTTAAAATGGTAAATAGGTAGATTGCATAGCATGAAAGCACATTATAAATCAGACAAAATCCCCCAGCCTCCCATAGCTGGGAGCATACAACCCGGGTACGATGTCAGCCTCCTGTTCCCGGTCCTTTTTTTGGTGGGGATCGGAATTGTGATGGTTTACAGTGCAAGTTCAGCTGTGGCGGCCAAAAAATTTGAAAGCAGTTATTATTTTCTTAAAAAGCAGGCACTTTTTTCCATGTCGGGTATTGTCGTTCTGGTCTTGTGCAGACATTTTCCGCTGAAACTGCTTCGTTCTTTCACATATCCGCTTCTTGTTCTGGCGTTTCTTCTTCTCGCCGCTCTTCATATCACTGATCTCGGCATCTCCGTGGGAGGTGCCGTGCGATGGTTGCGTTTGGGAAGCTTTTCATTTCAGCCCTCTGAACTTACACGTCTTTCCCTGATCGTCTATCTGGCGTATTCTTTGAGTAAAAAGCAGGACAGGCTCGAGAATTTCTATGTCGGTTTTCTGCCGCATGTACTCGTTCTTTCTGTGTTTGCTACGATGATACTCCTTCAGCCTGATTTCGGATCGGTGGTTATTCTGGGAATAATCACATGGATTATGATGTTTGTCGGAGGTGTCCGTATATCACATCTTCTGACATCTCTGCTGGTGTTAATACCCGTAGGCTGCCTTTTCCTGATCAGTGCAGACTATCGGATGCAACGTATTGCCAGCTTCTGGGATCCGTGGCAGCATGCGGCAAACGGAGGCTATCAGGCCGTACATTCCCTCATGGCATTTGGCACAGGCGGAATATGGGGGGTGGGAATCGGAAAAGGCTATCAGAAGCTGTTTTATCTGCCTGAACCTCATACTGACTTTATCTTCTCTGTTATTGGGGAAGAATTCGGACTTATCGGGGTTCTGATTATTCTGGGATTATATGCGCTGATATTGATAAAAGGAATCAGGATTGCTATGGATACTGAGGATCCTTTTGCATCATTACTGGCCATGGGACTTACTGCGGCAATCGGCATTCAGGTTTGCATCAATATGGGAGTTACGCTTGCACTTTTGCCGACCAAGGGGCTTACCCTTCCGTTTCTCAGTTACGGCGGCACTTCCCTTCTTATGAATATGGCCTCCGTAGGGATATTGATGAACATATCAGTGAACAGTGGGCAGTTATCAGCAGACAATGGACAGTTGTCAGTAAACAGTTATCAGAGTTCAGTCAAATTACCAGTGACGAGCGAACAGTGACCAATGAAAAAACACATCCTTATCGCAGGCGGCGGCACAGGCGGCCATCTTTTTCCGGGAATTGCCATTGCAGAGGCATTTATGGCAGAGAACCCGAAAAACAGAATTCTCTTTGTCAGCGACGGCAAACATAAGGTAAAATCTGTTTTATCCAAAAGGGGCTTTCAGCATGAATGTATTACCATAGAAGGTCTCAAGCGTCGGGGCCCACGGAATCAGCTTATGGCAGCGTTGAAAATTCCTGTGGGAATATTTGAGTCTGTCCGGATTCTCAGACATTTCAAGCCTGACCTGGTCATCGGCCTCGGGGGTTACTCCGCGGGACCGGTGGTTATCGCTGCATGGCTTTTGGGTATTAAAATCGTTCTCCAGGAACAAAATGTTCTCCCGGGAATTACAAACCGTATTTTATCCAGTTTTGCAGACCGGATATATGTTTCGTTTCCAAATTCCAAATTCAAAATCCGAAATCCCAAAAAGATTTGTTTTACAGGCAACCCGGTACGGAAAGAATTTCAAGCATCAAACATCAAATGTCAAGCATCAAACATCAAACATCAAACATCAAACATCAAACATCAAACATCAAACATCAAACATCAAGCATCAAACATCAAGCATCAAACATCAAACATCAAGCATCAAACATCAAGCATCAAACATCAAGCATCAAACATCAAGTTTACAGTTATGATTGTCGGCGGAAGCCAGGGGGCGCACAGTGTCAACATGGCGGTTACAGAGGCCATTGACCATATAAAGGATAAAGACAGGTTTTTATTCGTACATCAGACTGGGGAAGATGATGCAGAAACAGTAAAAGAGGCTTATGCAAATCAGGGGATCACCTGCACCGTCAGCCCTTTTTTTGATGACATGGCGCGGCAATATCAGAAAGCCGATCTTCTTATATGCAGAGCCGGGGCAACAACAGTGGCAGAGGTAACGGCTGTCGGGAAAGGTGCTATTTTCATACCCTATCCTTATGCTGCGGACAATCACCAGGTTTTAAATGCACAAACATTGACAAAAGCAGACGCTGCTGAAATGATCCTTCAAAAAGATATCAGCGGAAAAATGCTTGCTGACAAAATTGAATACTATGCGTCAAACCCGGAGCAGCTTGAAAAAATGGAGTCCCGGGCAAAGCTTCTTGGCAGACCCCGGGCAGCAGAGGCTATTGTTGGTGATTGTTATAATTTGATGTTTGATGTTTGATGTTTGATATTTGATGTTTGATGTTTGATGTTTGATGTTTGATGTTTGATATTTGATGTTTGATGTTTGATATTTGATGTTTGATGTTTGATATTTGATTTTTGATATTTGATGTTTGATGTTTGATGTTTGATGTTTGATGTTTGATGTTTGATATTTGATGTTTGATGTTTGGAACTGGTTTCTTCATTTTTGACCCAGGCACGGAGGCAAACAGGCTTGAAACAACATCAGAATGTGTGTTAAACGGATCCATTTGCATACAGATGTTTGAGGTGGATAATTTGGGTAAAAAAAAGTACATCAGACAAATTCAAAGTTTTCACAGAGTAATTCAGGAACATTTGGATAAAATAAATAATGAAAAGTCAAAAAATAATCCCAATGAAAAATTACTGCATTACTGGGAAAAAGAAATTGAGAATTTTAAAAACGAAATATTGAAATCAGAAAAAAGACTTGACAGAGGATAACATGAACAATTTACAAAATCATATCAATATTGATGAAGTTACAAAAGTGATGTTAACTGAGTTGAAAGATGAGTGTTTCAGGTATATCAGGTTGACAGATCAGATAGAATTGGACGGATTGACAGAAAACCAGTTGTCAAATATTTTGGGAGAACTGACTGCTTCTGTGGCTCATATAAAGATTCATTCTGAATCATTAAAGGAAGTAATCGAAGTGTAATTACATTGAACCTGTCAGTTCCTGAAAAGACAATATCCGGTTTTCAACGGAAGAAACAGGTTGCTGAGACAATGAGTGGGTAACCGGGTTGCAAAAAAACTGATTATAACGCTTTCAGGGGATGCCTGAAATCAGCCCTGCATCGCACCTTTTTAACCACAAAGGACACAAAGGGGGCACAAAGGCCACAAAGCTTAAACCCGGGGCACAGAGCTTAAATCTGCACGTTCGGCCGGATCTGTCTGAGGGCAGGTGCGGGAGCCTCCCCTGAATCCGTTATAATCAGCAAAAAAATAACCGGTCATTGCAGCGGGTGCGACATGAAGTCGCTGATGTATTGCTGACTTCGTTTCTCATTAATGAGAAACGGAAATTCAACCTGTCGTGTTGCCAACAGTTTCTTACTCCGACATGCGTCGCCGGCAACGGCAGGGGTGTGAGAGCCCGGAGGACAATGCAGCCCTCACGCCGCAAGGCGCAGGAGAGAAAACCGTGAGGGAGTGTTTTCCGTCGGTGGGTGCTTCACTGCTTGACTTCAGCTAAAGTCTTCGGTTAATCTCTGCCGCCGCTTATCATTAGACAGTAAAGAGAAGAGGTAAAAAAATATAGCAATGAGTATGACAGATAAAAATAAAAAAACAGCATGGGGGCGAGATTAGCAAACTGGTTTAACATAATTGGTACATTGGTTCTCGGAATTTTAGGTTTCTGGCTAAATTTTCAAATTCAGACGAGCAATGAATTACTTGAAAAACAAAGATTATTACTTGACGAACAGAGAATAGTGCTTGATGAACAGAAAGCAGATCTTCAATTTCGGCTGGAACTTTTTGATCGGGTAGTTAAATCCGTTGGAATAAACAAAAAGGAAGGTGAAGTGGTTCTGGCGTTGGTCAAAACACTTCCGAAAAGTGAGTATTCCCAGGCATTGCTTGATGTGTTAACTGCCAGTCCTAAAAAAGAAATAAGAGAAAAGGCAATGACCGCCCTGCTAAAGCGGGGTGATACCTGGATTCATAAGGAATATTCTCCGGAAACCTCAGGTTATGCGGATTTCGATGTGTTTGTCTGCGGGCCCGCATTAAACAGCCAGGCAACCGCCAATCTGCTTGATGAGGTCTTACAGAGTTTTGATAACAGCAGGACTGGACAGATAAGAGTGAGGAAATGGACATTGTTATCTGAATTCTCAGAAGATGATCTGGCAAATAAAACGACTGTTATTTTAGATAAGGATGAAGTAAAAGTGGCTTATTCCATTATTGAGTCTTTGAGTAGGATTTCAAATATCCCACCTGTCATTACGGTGGATAATCCCGCTAAAGAAAGTCCTTGGAGAGTAAGTGTCGTTTTATGTCCGCAGGAGTAACTGCCTAACCCAGTGCGAAGCAGGTTGAAGCTTGACTGGAAAAAAGCCGAGGATAAGGATGGCCATGAAATATCTTCTGATAAAACCGAATCGTTCGATACGGTTGAAGACTTTATTGCGGATTTGAAAAAATGAAGATCGCCCGTACGAAGGATTTCAGGCATCTTCCGAAATTCAAACTCTGCGTTGGCATTTTATTGAAGGATATTTTAAACAATGGAAAACAAAGATGAGAGCAAAACAAAAATTGAAGCCATCCGAATTGAGCAATTATTCGGATACTTAACTTATGAATTGATCCCAAAAGAAAATAATGAAATATTGATTTTGTACGGTGATAATGGAAGCGGAAAAACAACAATCTTAAATCTTGTATTTCATATTTTGGCTGCTGAGGATTCAAGAGGTCATAAATCATACATAGCACAAGTTCCTTTCAAAAAATGTACGATTGATTTTCAGTATGGCAGCAAGGTATTCACTTATAGAAAGAAAAGCTTGGAAGGACCTTTTACCATTGAAATTTATAAAAAAAATGAACTGATTGACAAATATTGCTTTCAGACAGAAACTGACGGAGATGTAAAAACGCAACCAAAGCCTAAAAAATATTATAGATTTTTAAGAACTCTGGCAGAATTGAATATTGGTCTTTTTCTGATTCCAGATAACAGAAAAATAGAAAGTAATCTGTATGAGGGTGCTGTTGCAAGAAAAGAAGCTTTGAAACTTGGAGAAGTTATCATTAAGGAAGGGGATAACAGGTATGAATATCATTTTGATTCCATAGTAGATTCAGCCTTAAAACGAGCATACATCTGGAGCCGTAAACAGGCTCTGAGTGCCAGTAGCCAGGGCGAAACAGATACAAGTAAAATCTATGCGGATATTGTAAAAAAAATAGTTTCTCCTAAGACATCGAAAAATATTAATAAACTCACCTTTTCTGAACTGATGGGAAAAGTAGATTCTTTAAAGGAGAGGAGTGAAAAATTTACTAAATTTGGATTGACAACACCCATTGATATCTCTGAAATATTACCTTTGCTGACAAAGGCCAGCTCACAGAAAAAAGGAGTTGTCAATCAGGTCATTTCACCATATATAAGATCATTTGAAGCAAAATTGAATGCTCTGGAAAATCTGCGTGAATCGTTAGAAACATTTACCTGTATTTTCAATAAATTCTTTAATTTCAAATCTCTTGATTTTGACATAAGATACGGCATAAATATCAGAGATAAAAACGATAAAGAATTACCCCCTGAATATTTGTCTTCAGGGGAGAAACAGTTGTTACTGCTATTTTGCAATATTCTTTTGGCCCGTTCCAAGCCAAGTATTTTTATTATAGACGAACCTGAATTATCATTAAATATCAAATGGCAAAGAGAATTAATCAACTCCCTGATCGCATGTGTCAAGGATTGTGATGTGCAGTTCATTTTTGCAACTCACTCTTTAGAAATGCTGGCTTTGCATAAAAATAACGCTATCAGATTGGAAGAAATAAGGAATTAAATCATCTTAAATGACAGAAGCCGAACAGAGAACTCCGGAAGAATTGATAGTAAGGTATGAATTTGAGCCAACATTAAAGGATTTATATGTTGAAGGCTCAGATGATAAAATAATTTTAGAGGATTTCTTTGAGAAAAATGAAATTGAAGATGTAAAAATTTTTGAAATCTCAACTGTAAATATTCCGGAAGTTGAGGGAAATGAAAATTCAAATCGTACTCGTCTGAAAACACTCGCTGAAATATTATTTCATGAACTATCAGATGATAATAAGGTTTTTTGTCTTATCGACAGTGATTTTGACTGTTTGGCTGGATTTAAGGAGATTAACCCGAAATTATTGGCAACTGATTACGCTAATATGGAGATGTATTTTTTTACCGGTTCAACAATTAAAAATATAAACAGGCATTGTCTGAAAAAATATAAAATCACAAAACCCATTAAAGATGATTTTATTGTTCCTGTGCTGACAGATTTATTTTTAGTCAGATATGTCAATTCAAAAAGAAAATGGCATTTAACTTATCTCAACTTTGAGAAAATAATCAAATATGATAAAGGCAAATTTTCCTTTGACACTGATCTCTATATTAAAAGATATTTAAACAAAAACGGACGATTGGCAGAATTGAATAATTTTAAAGATGAAATTGCTTTGGTGAAATTAAATGAAAAGTCAGATGCCAGGTGTTATATCCATGGTCATGACTTTCTTGAGTTGATTTGTATAATTATTAACAAATTTTTAAGAAAAAAAACTATATATACACCAGAAATAATATATAATTTTTTGAAAGTATCCGCAGATTACAATGACTTTGCAAAAGAACCATTGTTTTCTTTTTTATTGAGAGCTATGCGATAAATGCCCAACTGGCCACAGTTAAAAGCGGTGTTCCGCGGCAGACAGGCATCTGCGTCTGTCTGCGTTCATCTGCGGTTCCTCATATGCAAACACCTGAAAATATATGGTCAGGTACTGGGCTGATGAAAATGTCACAAACAGGGTTGCCAATTGCGATCCCGTTTTTATTCCGTATATTTTTTTTGACTTAAAAATCAGCAGATTATGAAATGCCAGGAACAAAAATGGGATCAGCTTTTTAAGAGCATCGGCAACATTTTCATCACCTCAGCCAGGTACTTACAAGGTGACAATTTATGGCAGTTTGGAGAATCTGCATTGATCCGTAAATTTCCACTGATACTCATGACTGAAAAAATGTAAGGAACAGGAAAAAATATAATGTTTGAACAGACTTTTAAAAATATTGACGATACTCTCTGGAAAGATGCCGGTTGCAGCAGTGAGTTGGATTATGTGGAGCAGACCTCCTGGGTGCTGTTTCTGAAATATCTTGATGATTTGGAAAAAGACAAAGCCACAGCAGCCGAGCTGACAGGTAAAACTTATGCCAGTATCATTGCTCCTGAATTTCAATGGACAAAATGGGCAGCTCCGAAATTAAAAAATGGCAAAATTGACCACAACGCTTTAACGGGTGATGACCTTGGGAATTTTGTAAATGGCAAACTTTTTCCCTATCTGAAAAAAATCAAAACCGATGCGGAATATGCGGACACCATTGAATACAAAATCGGTGAGATATTCAGCGAACTGAAAAACAAAATACAAAGCGGTTACAATCTCCGTGAGGTGGTGAACCTTGTTGATGAACTTCGTTTCAGAACTCATAAGGAAAAGCACGAGATGAGCCATCTGTATGAAGCGAAAATCAAGAATATGGGGAATGCAGGGCGTAATGGCGGCGAATATTACACACCACGACCGCTGATTAAAACCATTGTCAG
>Ga0190283_1000597_pt1 | contig 18552 bp, 13 predicted proteins | sample 48691801_MG_FD_161669 | JGI IMG/M metagenome (GOLD analysis project Ga0190283, IMG submission 161669) | Hydrothermal vent microbial mat bacterial communities from Southern Trench, Guaymas Basin, Mexico - 4869-18-0-1_MG | ecosystem: Environmental > Aquatic > Marine > Hydrothermal vents >...
TCGGCGAGCCCGCAGCAGATCCAGATCCGGTGCTTGCGCGCGAGGGCCGCGAGCTGGCCGGTGCCTTTACCGGGGATCGGCTCGGCCCGTTCATGAGCGGCGGGATTCACCCAGCCGAGGAGCGACGTCTCTGGAAAACAGGCGATCTGCGCGCCGCCGGCCCGGGCGTCCTCGAGAGCGTGGTCGATACGCGCGAGATTTCCGGCGAGGTCGCCATCGAGGCAGAAGATCTGACAGATGGCGACCTTGACCGTCGGCTGCGGCGCGACGATTTCGCCGGCATCCTGGCAGACCACGAAACCGATCGACGATCCCAAAATGACCATCGCCGCGACGAGGGCCAGGATTATTGAAAGAGATCGATTCATCGCGTTGCGCTCCTCAGGAGATCATGCCGCATCTCGAGAGACGCGAGCACCATGATCGGCGGATTACGTCTCTCAGTGCATCGTCATCGAAGAACGGAAGGTAGGATATCCTTTTGTGTACCACCTCGACAACCCCGTGGTTCTCACATCGTAGGTGCGCCGCTACGATGCTCCAAAAACAGAAAAAGCACAGGCCGAAAACCCTCGATCTTCTCCGCTTGTTGGGGAGATGAGAAGCGATAACATCTATCGGGAAGCAGGGTTTCCGCCTGTGCGCAGGTTGAATCTGTCTCTTCAAAGATCGCGGTTACAAACCGTCGGGACGCTCAGCTCGTCTCCGGGAAGTGCCGGAGCTCAGGCATCTCCTGGGAATACAGGTCATAACTCTTCGTCATCCCACTCTTCCTCGTCCTCGATCTCCTCTTCATCATCTTCGCCATCTTCATCGTCGATGACGCAGGTGAGCAGAGTGAGCCATTGCTTGCCTTTGCTCTTGGTGATGATACCGGTGATCTTGATGTTTTCGAACTCGAAGTTATCGGCGATGTACTTGCCGGTGCTGTCGAGAGGAATGCTGAAAACCTCGTCGTCGGTTTCGAGGTTGAACATGACGGCGATGACTTCCCCGTCGTCGTCGCTCTCGACCTCGATATAGCCCTTACCCTCGATGAAGCGGGCATACTGGCGAACAGCCAGGAGCTTCTCCTTACCCTTGGTTTTGAGGGAGCCAACGGCTCTCACCAACTTGCCGTCGAGCTCACTACCGAGCTGTTTCGTGGTCTTGTCGATCTCGACACAGACCTCGCCGGGATTGCGGCAGGAGATCGTGATCGCCTCGAGATCGCCTTTCGCGCTCTTCTTGCACTTGACCAGGCCTACGACAACGTGGAAGTACTGATCCACGGCAATCCACTTCTCGCTGTCTTTCGTGATCAGCTTGCCCTCGATCTGAATCTCCTTGCCCTGAAGGTCTTTGAGAGCGTCCTTGAGCTTTGCATCGAGCACGATCGAGTAGCACGCAGTCTTTTCCAGCCCCTTGATCTCGAGGGCCGCCTCGATGAGATTGCCATTATCGTCGAGGAGGGTGTCGACGAAACCCGTGAAGGTCTGGCTCTCGGCGTAGAGCCCTGGATTGACGAACAGGATCAGGCAGAGAGCCGTTCCAAGACCCAAGAGTGTTTTGCCTCTGTGCATGTTTGTTCTCCGATGAATGGGTGAGATTCTCAATCCCTTGTTCGTTTTTGAAAAACCTATCATCCTCGCTTGCGGGTGTTGCCGGTCCGCTTGACCTTCTTGGTTCCCGTCGAGGGAGGAGTCGCCCCGCCACGGTCCTTCGGCTTGGCTGACGATCTGGCGTCCTTCGGCGTGTTGGCGTCTTTGGCCATCAAAAACCTCCTTGGCCGGACTTTTCCGGCTTACGATTCCATAACTGGCACCGGTCACGAATCGGAAACGGCTCCGATTCTTTGCTGCCAAGCCGAGCCAAAGCATTTCTTGGACCGCACCGGATCGCCTCGCGACAACAAAACACTTAACTCTCTTTCATTTATTAAATTATATTAAATAATTTTCTCGTGCGACGAGGAGCCATCTTTTTTTTTCGGAACTAAAAAATCATACAATTTCGGATGCATTGCCTCTTTTTTATAAAAACGGAATTTTTAACTCTCAAAAGTAGGGCGCGTTTTGAGATGATGCCGGAATCAGCTCATTCGCTTTTCGAGAGGGAATCCCATGTTGCCTCATGTGTTGCTGGTCATCGATCGGTCGTCGTTGCGCACCAAGCTCAGCAAGCTGCTCTCGAGGCTCGATGCTATCGTGCATCCGGTCAAAAACTCCAACCGGATGTGGGAGCGGTTGTCGCAGGATAGCGGTGATTTCGTGCTGATCAGCCGGAGCCTCCTGCAGGAGCCGGTCGACGCCACCGTCAAGATCTTGAAGTCCGCACCGGAGTCGCCGGAGATCATCGTGATCACCGTAGAGGAAGACGTCGTCGAGCGGGGTGTGCTGCTCGCCGCCGGATGCGATGCGGTTCTCCCTGAAGATATCGACACGGCTCTTTTTGGCGATGTCTTTACCTCTCTGGTGAATAAGCGCTGCGAATCAGAGCGGCTCAAGATTTCCGTGCGATCCGTGGATTCCGAGCCACGGCTCTCCGACTTCGTCTCGGAAAGCCCATCGATGCAGGCATTCATGGAGGTGGTCGAGCGTGTGGTGATGAGTGACACCTCCCTCCTGATCCTCGGCGAAACCGGTGTGGGCAAAGAGCGGCTCACCCGAGCCATCCATGCCGAGAGCCACAGATCGAAAGGGCCGTTCATCGCGATCAACTGCGCCGCCCTGCCGGAGGCGCTTCTCGAGAGCGAGCTCTTTGGTCACGAGGAGGGAGCGTTCACCGGCGCCACACGAACGCGGCGCGGCTGGTTCGAGCTGGCACACGGGGGCACCATCTTTCTCGACGAGATCGGAGAGATGCCGCTCCATCTGCAGGTCAAGCTGCTCCGTGTTCTCCAGGAGCGGGAGCTCTGCCCGATCGGCAGTGAAAAGACGATTCCCATCGATGTACGCATCGTGGCGGCTACCAACACCGACCTCGAGGCGGCGGTAAAGCAAGGCACCTTCCGCCGCGATCTGTTCTATCGTCTGAGCGTCGTGACCCTGACCCTGCCTCCCCTGCGGGAAAGGCGCGAAGACATCTCCAAGCTCCTGCAAGGCTACAACGAGTACTACCAGCGTGTCATCGGCCGGAGCCTCGACGATATCGACGAGAAAGCCTTGCAAGCTCTCGAGTGCTATTCGTGGCCAGGAAACGTGAGGGAGCTCGCCAATGTCGTCGAACGCGCCGTGCTGCTGTGTCGAACCGACATGATCACACTTGCAGACCTGCCGGAAAACGTCAGCGAGTTGCGATTGCACTCATCGCCCCACGGTGAGGAGGTGATCGCAAGCGCTCTCCTGGATCCACATCCCGACAGGGAGGTCATGCTCGCGAAAACTCTCAGACAGGTCCGCCAGGAAGTCGTTGCTCGAACCGAGATCGTCTACATCCGTGCCATGCTCGCCAAGACAAACGGGCGGATCAACGAGACCGCCCGCCTGGCCGGCATTCAACCCCGCTCGCTCTTCGAAAAGATGAAGCGTTACAACATTCAAAAAGAAGAGTTCCGGCAGCGGAAAGACCGTCAATAACACCGAAATTACGGTGCCGATTACGGTGCCGTAGCAATCTGTTCAACGGTTCAGCGAATGGGCCGGCAGGTACACCATTTTTTCCGGGCGACTCAAAATATCGGAAGTAGTAGGCCACCGACCGCCTCCGTTGAAGCGCTCGTCGATGATCACAGCTTCCTTGTCCTGCTGAGATAAAAAGTAGCGGTTGAACGCGGTATAGCCACCTTCCGCCGTGTTCGGCATGTAGACGTAGGCCACGCGGCCGCCGGTCATCTCCGACACCTTGCGGCGGTTGCCCTCGATCCAGTCTCGGTACCGCAGCCTCCGATCGCTCGATACGGGCACCACTGTCACCTGACACGCACCCTCACGCGAAGGCTCGCCTTTGACCAGCAGCACAGTCTGTATGCCGGCGGTCTTTTCGAAATGGCCGAAGATGTTATCCTCCGCCGCATCGCCGCTCAAATCGGAATAATAAGCGATCCACTTGCCATCAGGGGACCACGAGGGCGAGCGTTCGTGCACCCCGGGTGTGCGCGTGAGGTTGCGGACATTACCCTTCTTGGCCGGCACCGAGAAGATCTCATCAATCCCGTATGCGGCTGTTTCGTGGCGCACTCATCGCCCAACGGCGCCACCGTGACCAGGATCAACTTCTTCGACCAGGCTGGTCCCTGGGGTCCGGTCTATATCGATCCCGCAGGCTCACCCGGTTTCGGCAAGCGTAAGTTCCTGATCACCGCCCCGTGGAATGTCCAGGACGGTCATCTTTCCGGCAACCTGGCAGCCGCCGACGTGGCCCTGCCCGACGTCAACCGCTACGAGTGGTTTGTACAGCAATCTCAACCAATCACCCTATGTGACCAATATGGGAGCCCTGGGCAACAATCCGTTGCTCTCTCTTCCGGTCAAAAACAAACATCCGATCCGCGTTTTATGGGTTCGCCTGTCCCCACCTGGCTGCCCGACCAGTTCTTCATCTCTTATCCCGACACCAACGTCCTGGACGTGCTCGAGGTCGCCACCGGCAGTGTCACCACCGTGAGCGGCCTGCTGCAGCCAGTCAATAAGCTGACGTCCTATTTCAAACACTGATTTTTATGCAAATGCTTTTTTATCAGCAGACTCGGGACGCAACCCAACGCTCCCCGAGATGGTGTGTTTAATTCCTACAAGCTTTGCGTGACATTCATCCAAATAGATCTCTCTACGTATTACAACCTAAGGACCATCTCTAATCTACGCTCTCATCCCCCAATTTGATAGGCAGTATACGTACCTTATCATAGTCTCCCACAGGTCATTCGATAGCGCTCTCAAATATATTATAAACCATCACATTGATAACGGTTCATTCATTAGCGTTTCGCGCTCAACCCACCATCGCTACATGAATATTTCTCTCTACATCCCCGACACAAAAACACCCAATTTTCGCTCCTTCCACTCAATTCCTTTGGTAGAATGCCGCTTATCAAAGGAGGTTGGGATCATTCGGCCTGGTCCACACAGACCGATCCCCACCCCAGGATCTTTAAGAAAAACCTTTGAGTTCGAGTCAGACCTTCCGAAGGGATCGTGAGTGAAAACAGGATCAAATAAGGTTGATCACTTGGGTCGCGCCTACGCAGGTAGTCAACTTCAGTTTCAGATCTACGTGAATCGAAGACACCACGAGTTCAACGAGGCTATCGCTGTCGCGTTCCATGACTTCGAGTCCGACACGCGCATCGACTGGGTGTCGCCCCTCGAGGCAGATCAGTTCGAGGAGTACCGTGACCGCGAGTTCCTAATGGCACTGGACCTTGACCACCTGTCGCCGGATTTCGCAGAGTTCTGGCCCAGAGGCGGCCCCGTCTGGGATGCACTCGCAGAAGTAAATCCTTCATCCGGTCGGACGACAGGAGTCCTGCTGGTCGAAGGCAAGAGCTACCCAAGCGAGATGCGCTCGCATGGGACCCGCGCAGGCGCGAAAAGCCTCAAGATGATTGAGGCATCTCTGGCTCGTACAAGGACCTGGTTGGCCGCTACCCACACGGCATCCTGGACCGACGATCTGTACCAGTTCGCGAATCGCCTTGCACACCTCGACTTCTTCCGCAAGGTAGTTGGAATACCTGCCTGGTTGGCCTCACTGAACTTCATCGACGACCCGCATCATCCAACCTCCCTGCACGAGTGGCAAAACGCCATGCCAGCCACCAAGGCGGATCTCGACATTGGGAATGCAGACATTCCGTTCTACTCAGACGTGTATATACCAGCTCGTCCTCGTACCGAGCTTGCGCCAGAGGAAAGGGAGAGCGATCTAACTGAGAGCTATCTGGATCAGCTTAACGACCATTATTGATATCCAGATTTCTTGTAACAAAGTAAAGCCATATGATTTATTCTGTTTTTCATACCTTTTCGACCGACATCTTATACCGACAACCTCCTAATCCGTGGCATCTATAAGGAACAGTTGAATCATAGTTATACAAATAAGGCTATTTCCCAATTCGACACGGTGAAACCGAGGTAACCACATGAACATTGCTTTTGTTGAGATTCAGAACTTCCGCAAGCTGAAATCCTGCCGGGTTAAAATTGCATCACAGGAAACGATTCTAGTCGGTGCGAATAACAGCGGCAAAACATCCGCAATGGACTCGATGATTCTGTTCCTCAAGAAGCGTCGTCGCAAAGATATTGTCACCACGGACTTCACTCTGTCGAATTGGTTGCAGATCAATCAAATCGGCGCACAATGGGTCAGTGCAGATGATGACACTATGCCAGACCTTACCCTCGAACAATGGTTGCAGTATTTGCCATCCATCGACATCTGGCTTGATGCCGATGATGCGGATATCCACCATGTTATCCATCTACTCCCGTCGCTTGATTGGACGCCCAAGCAGAAACTCGGGATACGGCTGGTATTTGCCCCCAAGGACGTTGAAAAACTATACAAGGCATTTGGTGATGCATTCAGATCAGCGCGCGAAACCGAGTCTGCCCCTCCGAAAACTGAACCCGAGGCTTTGTCCAAAGGCAAACGCAGGCTCTCCTTGTGGCCGGGATCAATGCGGGAGTTTCTGGACAGGACTCTTCAAGAACAGTTTGAGGTAAAGGCGTACATCCTAGATCCTGAGAAATGCTGTGATCCAGAGAAAGGAGAGGCTAAACCCCAGCCGCTTGTTGATGACAGTGAACCGATGGATAGGGATCCATTTGACGGACTCTTCAAGATAGATGTAATCAGTGCCCAACGGGGATTCTCCGATCCAACAACGGAAGATGAATCACATAGCAGCTTTGCGAGCTTGTCCACTCAACTTCGGCAGTATTTCACCAAGCATTTAAACCCGTTGGACTCTCCAAATGCCAGCGATATTGAAGCCCTGGAGGCCATTGAAGAGGCAAAGACGATATTTGACGAGAAACTAAAAACAAGTTTCAAGCCTGCAATTGGCGAACTTGAGGGATTGAACTATCCGGGGTTCAGCGACCCGCGCATCTCTTTGACGAGCGAACTCCGCGCTGTTGACACATTGGACCACAAGGCCGCCGTCCAGTTTGATGTTCTGCCCGAAGGTATCGGCGCCGCCGCCTTATCGTTACCGGAGCAGTATAACGGCTTGGGATATCAAAACCTCATCTCCATGGTATTCAGCTTGATTCGGTTTAGGGACGAATGGATGCGGGTTGGCAAAGCGGCAAAGAAGAAAAGCGGCGAAGACACCATTATCGAGCCGCTTCATATTGTTCTCATTGAGGAGCCGGAAGCTCACCTGCATGCTCAGGTTCAGCAGGTGTTTATCAAAAAAGCCTACAAAGTACTTCGCAGTCATAAGTCTCTCAAGGATTGTCAGCTTAACACGCAGATGATCGTCAGCACGCATTCATCGCATATTGCTCACGAGTTGGATTTTACTTGTCTGCGATACTTTCGGCGCGAACCCGCTGCACATAATGAAGAAATACCTTTCGCAACGGTTGTGAATCTATCGAACACATTCGGCGATGGCACAGAAACATCCAAATTCGCCACACGCTACATCAAGTCCACTCATTGCGATCTGTTCTTCGCTGATGCGGCCATTCTTGTCGAAGGCTCGGCGGAACGAATGTTGGTTCCGCATTTCATAAAGAATGAATTCAAGAAGCTGGATCAAAGCTATATTTCCCTGCTTGAGATTGGCGGCAGTCACGCACACCGCTTGAAACCACTCCTTGAAACACTGGGCCTTCTTTCGCTTGTAATCACGGATTTGGATTCAATCGGTGAGACTGGCGCTGCAAAGGTGTTCCCAGAGCGTGGCAAGAAGTATCGGACCGGCAATACGACTCTCAAGGAATGGATACCCCGTAAAGACACTCTGGATGAGATTCTGGATTGCTCTGACGATGACAAGCAGTCCAGCAACAAGCAGATCAGGGTGGCCTATCAATGCCCTGTGAAACTCAAATATATGTCTGGCTCCGCTGAAGAAGAAGCTTTCCCGTACACGTTTGAGGATTCGTTAGCTCTGACCAATCAGGACTTGTTTCGAGGATATGATGCCCCAAAAGGTCTACTAAAAAAGATCAAAGAAGCCCTTAGTAAAGCTACTTTACCCGAAGCCCGGTTGGTGATGTTCGATAGTTTAGGGGTAGGAAGTAAAGCCGAGATGGCTTTGGAATTGCTTTATCTTACCGAACCAAGCGAGTTAAAGCCTCCGGCCTACATTCATGAAGGGCTGAAATGGCTGGAAATCAAGCTTGCTGAGAAAACATCGGATTCCCTGACATCTTCACCGGAGGTCGAGAATGACTGATCCAGCTGCACAAACTGCTGAGCTCAGCAATGTAGTGGCGAACTGTCTCAACCTAGACAACTCCAGGAGTTTCTTCCTGTTTGCCGGTGCCGGTTCCGGGAAGACACGCGCCCTTGTTGACGCGATGCAGATGTTTCGCGAGAAATATGGCGAGGAGTTCCGCCTCTCTGCGCGGAAGGTTGCCGTCATTACATACACCAATGTTGCATGTGACGAAATCAAACATCGAATTGACTATGACCCTATGTTCTCCGTATCCACTATTCACAGTTTTGCGTGGGAAATGATTCGGTCATATCACAACGACATTCGTGAGTGGCTCGGTCACAATCTGACAATCCAAATCAGCGCCCTCGAAGAAAAGCAGCGAAAGGGCAGAGCTGGTAAGGCATCTGCTGACCGTGCTATACAGATCGAATCTAAGAAAAAGAGGCTGGCTCGCCTCAATACAATCAAGTACTTCGCTTACAACCCAAATGGCGAGAACATCGGCAAGAACTCGCTTAACCATGCTGAAGTCATCAGTATTTCGACTGCGTTTCTGGCAGACAAGCCCCTTATGCAGCGAATTCTGTTTCGCAAGTATCCCATCCTGCTTGTTGACGAAGTTCAAGACACTCAGAAGGATTTGGTCGATGCTTTTCTTGCCGTTCAGGGAGAGCATTCAAAAGAATTCTGTTTGGGGCTTTTCGGGGATGACATGCAGCGGATCTATTCAGATGGGAAAACGGGCCTCGCAGAAGCAATTCCCAATGACTGGGCCAAGCCTGCTATTACTGTCAATCATAGATGTCCGAAGCGTATCGTAAAGCTCATTAATATGATCAGAGCCGAAGCAGATGCGCAAACGCAAGAACCAAGAGAAGATGCTTCAGAGGGATTTGTCCGACTGTTCCTAGTGCAAGATGGTGAGGAGACCAACAAGACCGCAGTCGAATCAGAGATTGCCGGAAGAATGGCTGAAATCACATCAGATAATCAGTGGTTTGGAGAGAATAGAGAAGTTAAGACACTCACGCTTGAGCATCACATGGCCGCGAGGCGTGGTGGGTTTAGTGACTTCTTCGAGCCGCTCTATCTAATTGCGAATTTCAAGACGGGATTGCTTGACGGAAATTTGAGCGGTATTCCGTTTTTCTCGCAACAGGTGCTTCCCTTGGTAATGGCGCTGCAATCTGCGGATAGAATTGCTGTCGCGCGAATTGTTAAGAAATCCTCGCTTGTATCCGCTGACACACTGAAACTCAGCAAATCGCCAATGGATGAGATCCGCAAAGCCGACGATGCTGTAAGATCGCTTTTTACCCTGTGGGACGACGACAACGATCCATCCCTGATAGCTGCTCTGAAAGCAATTGCGGCTACGGATCTGCTTGCTATACCTGACGTATTTGAACCTGTCATATCTCGAACGGAATCAACTGAAGATGAGAGTGACGCTGACGATTCCGTTGAATCTGCCCACGACCCTAGCATTGATGCATGGGACAAGGCTCTTGCCGCTCCATTTAGCCAGCTGAAATCCTATGTCCAATATATCTCGGATAAATCTCCATTTGGGACCCATCAGGGAATCAAAGGATTGGAGTTTCCGCGTGTGATGGTGATTTTGGACGATAACGAAGCTCGCGGATTCATGTTTAGCTACGACAAGCTATTCGGAGCGAAAGAACCAACATCAACTGATCAGAGGAATCTCGAAGAGGGGAAAGAAACATCTGTCGATAGGACACGACGACTGTTCTATGTCACATGCAGTCGGGCCAAAAGCAGCCTGGCCATCGTGGTGTACACAATCGAAAAGGAGAAGATAGCCACCCACTTGAAGAATGCAGGGTGGTTTGAGGATGACGAAATCATAGACATTTGAGAGGGTCGAGTGCCTAAATGTGAATTGTATAACAAAAAAATGCACCTGACTTTTATTCCGCTGCGCTTCACAAAAGCAGGTGATTTTAGTCGTTAGCGAAGCGCATTGGGTGTCAACGAATGGAACGTGATCACCTGCCGACGGAAGCGAGTTTCACTTATGAAGAATTGGCGAAGCGTGCTCAGTGTTTTCTTGCGGAGCGCCCGGTTGTTGTTTTGGGCACAGGCGCTACCATTCCCCACGGCCTCCCGTCGATGTCTGCCCTTGCGGACGCGCTTCTCGCGACCATTGCTTATGATCCTCCGGGCTGGGACGTGTTTGCGCAACGCCTTGATGAGACAAAGGATTTGGAACAGACGTTACACGACGTTGCTCTGTCGTCAGAGACGGTTGAGGTGTTGGTCCGGGCGACTTGGGAAATCGTGTCCGTAAGGGATATCGAGTTTCACGAGCAGCTACTCACTGGAACCGATTCCTTTCCTCTCTCCGAGATGTTCAGGTATCTCCTACGGACGGCGGATGCTCGCATCCAAGTCGTAACCACCAACTACGACCGGTTGGCCGAGTACGCCGCGAACCAAGTTGACGCGTATGCGTCGACGGGTGTCACCGCAGGATGGCTCCAGCGGTTCGCGCCTGCCTCCGTTAGTGCAGAACGTCCACCGGCGCCCGGCTTCGAGGGATCGGTCGACATCCTGAAGGTGCATGGCTCTTTGGATTGGTTCCGCGATCCGACGGACGCTGTATTGGGGATTCCGCTTGCGCGCGCCATACCTACCAATATGCAGCCCCTTGTCGTCACCCCCGGCGTGTCCAAATACAGAGAGGTCCACAAGGATCCGTTCCGAACAGTGATGAGCGCTGCGGATGCCGTTCTTCGTAAAGCTACGTGCTATGTCTGCGTTGGCTACGGATTCAACGACGAGCATGTCCAACCGGTGTTGGTGAATCGTGTGATACGAGAAGACATTCCGTTGCTCGTCGTGACGAAGGAACTCACTCGGCATACCCGTGATGCTTTCCTTGTCGAGCCACCGAAGCGGTTTCTGCTTTTGGAAGAAGCGCCGGGGGGAACGAAGATTTATGAGCCAGACCATCCCGCCGGCACGGTTTTGTATGGAACGGCGGTCTGGCAACTACACGAATTCATGCAGATGATAACCGCTCAGGGAGGAGTATAACGAATGGCGATCTTTGACTACAAGGCTAAGGATGCTATCGGCACCGTATACAGCGTTGATACGGGGACTGTGCTCGTGAGTATGTCTGATCTCAACGCGTTGCGGAAGATGCAGGTGAATCATCTCGTTGTATTGCGGAGTTCCCGGGCCGGACAACACTTGATTGGCCTGATCAACAAGATCATGCGAAAGGCCCTTGTCGGGGTCAACGACCAGGACGAAGACGGCGATGATGTCCAGGACGACCGCGTTCTAGTGGAGAACATCGTACGAGTAACTCTGATCGGCACGCTGCTTGATGCGGTTGGCACGGATCAGAACGTCTTTCGCCGGACACTGGAGACTGTCCCCGAGATTGACGCTCCCTGTTTCGTCCTGGCGGGGGACCGTCTGACACAGTTTATGCGGGCCATATCCAAACAAATTGTCGAAGGTCAAGAGCCGCTTAGCCTCGGAAAATACACCCTCGACGAGGAGGCCGACGCTTGGATTGACGGCAACCGCTTCTTTCAACGGCATGCAGTTGTCGTCGGCAGCACCGGATCAGGCAAGTCATGGACGGTTGCGAGGATTCTCGAACAAGTGGCGCAGCTCCCGAATGCAAATGCGCTGCTGTTCGACATTCACGGCGAATACACGCCGCTCGATGGAGTCGGGATTAGCCACCTCAAAGTGGCCGGTCCCGGTGACCTCGCCGTCAACAAGAAACTGACGGATGGCGTCCTCTACCTGCCATACTGGCTACTGACTTACGAGGAAATGCTCGCCATGCTTCTGGACCGTAGCGACCAGAACGCCCCGAATCAGGCAATGATCTTCAATCGCGAGGTGATCGACGCGAAGCGAGCCTATCTTGAAGCTAACAGCAAGGATGAGGTCCTCGCGAACTTCACAATAGATAGCCCAGTGCCTTACAGCATTGAAGATGTTTTGGTGAAGCTTGAGGAGTGGGACACGCAGATGGTACCCGGCGCTCGCACAGAGAAGCAGGGACCCTTTCACGGAAAATTGACACGGTTCATCCAACGCCTGCGATCCAAGACCGGAGACCGTCGACTTGGTTTCCTCTTCAGCGCGGGTGACGACGCCATGCGGTATAAGTGGATGCAAGAACTGGCGACGGTACTCCTAGGCAGCACGAAGGTCAGGGACGCGGGGGGTGTTAAGATTATCGACTTCTCCGAAGTTCCTTCCGACATCCTGCCTCTAATGATCGGCCTCGTCGCGCGTGTAGTGTTCTCCGTCCAGCAATGGACCGAGAAAGACAAGCAACACCCGATTGCCTTGTTGTGTGATGAAGCTCATCTATATATCCCGGAGCGACATGAAGCCGGTGTGTCCGAGGCGGGGCTGAAGTCGTTTGAACGAATCGCCAAGGAGGGACGTAAATATGGCGTGGGTCTAGCCGTCATCAGTCAGCGTCCAGCCGAGGTCAATCGCACCGTTCTGAGCCAGTGCAACAATTTTGTGGCGATGCGCCTGACAAACGCCGAAGACCAAGGGGTCATTCGCCGATTGATGCCCGACACGCTGGGTGGTTTCGCCGAACTCCTGCCGATTTTAGATATCGGCGAGGCGCTCGTCGTGGGCGATGCCGCCATATTTCCCAGCCGTATTCGTATTGACGAACCTACAAAACACCCAAGCAGCGCAACCGTAGACTTCTGGGACCGATGGGCTGAAGACACCGTTGAAAGCGGCATTCCTGCTGCCGTGGAGGCGTTGCGGAAGCAACAGACGAGTGGATAAGACCTGACGGGATGGTTCGAGGGGTCGCTAACAACAGCATGCAACGGATGGCGCTCCGCGCCAAAGCTGATCGGCAAGACGTTGAGCCTCTAAAATGAAACAATGCGGACAACCAACCCAATATGCCTACGTGGATGAGTCAGGGGATCCCAATCTTGACCTGACGAAACAAGGCACAAGCCGATTCTACGTTGTCACTGCGATTCTTATTGATCGCAACCGAAGGAATACCCTTGTATCGGACGTTGACACCATCCGCGCAAAGTTCTTTGGACCAGGTGAAATGAAGTCATCTGGCGTAGGAAGCAACGTAGCGAGACGTAGAGAAATCCTGGCTGCCCTTCTTCAAACGGACGTTCGCTTCTATGCATTTGTCGCAGACAAAAGCCAAATCGATAAAAATTCTGGATTACAGCAAAAAAAATCGTTCATCAAACACCTTCACGGCCGCCTCTACAAACGTCTTTACAGTGCTTTTACATCGCTTCATGTCCTCGCCGATGAGTACGGACGTTCAGAATTCATGCAGAGCTTTAAAACGTATCTCGAGACTCGATATCAGAAGGAGCTGTTCGACCACCAAGATTTCACATTCGTTCCTAGTCAAGCACATCCTTTGGTTCAGGCCGCAGACATTTTTGGCGGTTCTTTACTTCGTGTGTACTCCGGAAAAGACCCAAAAAATCTTCTAGATCTTATGTCCAAGGCAGCCATCATTGTGGAGCGATGGCCCCCCAGCGTTCAGCAAGCAGACCTCGTAGGCGGACTGGATGAGCAGGAACAGTTTGATCACCTTGTTTCACAACAAAGCATCATGTTGGCACGAGAATTCATTCGAACTAATGCCGACTCAGATGATCCCGACACCGATTCGCAGGTTGAGGCGTTGCGCTACTTGCTATATAGGTACGAACTTGATCCGACCCTATACATTCATGCACATCCGATCCTCAGTCATGTCAATTCATACCGAGAAGAAGACATCTCCATGCAGTCGTTTCGAATGAATGTGATCGCGAAGCTCAGGAATCACGGTGTCATTATTGCCAGCAGTAATAGGGGATACAAGATCCCCAATACTACGGCAGATCTTTCTGATTTCGTCACTCTTGTGAACGGACAGGCGCTGCCCTATTTGAGTCGCCTTGCGCAGGCTCGCAGACACCTGCTTCTGGCAAGCCAAGGAAAGTATGACATCGTCAATCAAAATCAGTACGCCAAGTTACACAACTGCCTTATCGCCCTGGAGAAAGGACAGTTCGAACAAACGCACGCAGAAACAACTTTCAAGGCCGCGGCGGAAGCTTCGGAACGATAAGATACAGGACCAGAAAGAGCAGCATCAGGCTGGCGAGTAATTATTCCACCATTTGTTCGCCATGACGCAATCCTTGACATTACTATAGAACAACTGAGCGGCCGACCACCGTACCACCTGGTTCAAACAAAATCCAATTTCGCTGTGAAAGATTCGACCGCGCCGCGTACCGGCTGAATCACGATTAGCAAGACTTGCGAATGACGACTCGCACAAATTATGCAAACCACCGGCATCGCAAGACAGTATCATGAACCATTCGAACAAAAATAGAACACCCCTCATCTTCCGGGAGCCGGTTTTTCTCGCCTTTCGCCGACTTTTTCCAGTTTCATCACATGCCGTATCTTGATGCTAATCTCGTAGAAAATCTCTTCTGCGAGAAGCTCTTGGCCGAGCTCTCGAAAAACAAGCGCATCTCACTCAGTCTCGTCTCGTCGATGGCCAGCTTGCGGCATTCCGGTTTTTCGATGCACACCAAAAGGCGCTCCTGTTGATCCGCAGGATCCTGCTTTCTTTAACATTTTGCGCTACATGGCAATGCCCACGGTGGCGCTCTCAAAAATGTCCTTCGATCCGAAAAACGAGAAGGTCGTCTACAGAGCGGGCTTCAACGTCATGCTGGAGACTGACCGGATTGAAATACTCAGGCAAATCGCGAAGTAGGTACGTACGCCGCCGGAAGGACATCCCGCCGCTTGAAAGCCAGGTCCGAAGAGCAGCGTCATGTCAACGATGGGATCGTCACGTCCGTTGAGGAGGAAATACGCCCTGGATTTAGGATTTTGAGCACTCTTACCCCGAAGAAAAGGCCGGGCCGGTCAGAAGGTCTTCCTTCTCGAATTCAAAGGGGATCAGGCTCAGAGCTCACGTCTTTCCGGCCGATTTCGCTGTCCAGATCAGTCTCAAGAGAATTCTCGTCGAGGGATAATATCAAGAAATGGGTATAGATTGAAGACCGCCGTAAGTCCCTGGCGTATAATGCGGACGGATTTTTTTCGGAGGTACAGCCGGTCAAAACCGCGGACCTGCAAGCGACCTTGCTTTCCGGCGGTTCACCAGCAAGGCCGGCTGAAACGAATAAGCGATTATCATCACAACTCTTTGAAAAATGCTCCGCATTGCGGAGCGAATTGACGTGGACGCATTGCAAGATGCTTATGCGTGTGGAGAAACCCGACGCAAGGGAATGGTACATGAACGAAGCTGCCGACCTGAATTGGTCAACCCGCCAACTTGACCGGCAAATATCGGTCCTCTACTACGAACGCCTCCTGGCAAGCCGCGAAAAAGGCTCGGTGAGCATTTCCTGCTCGAGCTTGGGAAGGGTTTTTCGTTTGTCGCACGCCAGAAACGATTACGCTTCGAGGACGAGGATTTCTACGTCGATCTGGTCTTCTATCATTTCATTCTCAAGTGTTTTGTGCTGTTCGATCTCAAAATCGGCAGCCTCACGCATCAGGACATCGGCCAGATGGACGGCTATGTCCGCATGTTCGAGGACCAATATAAGGTAGAGGGCGATAACCCCACTATCGGCATCATTCTCTTTGACACGCAAGGCTGTCGAGCGCCGGCGGCCGAAAAAAGAACCCCTCGGTTGCCACGCAGCAGGGGGTGTCGAGAGATAAAATTGGCACCTTGGATCAAGGCGTGACACCACCCGAAGGCGGTGTCACGCTCGGACTCGATGAAAACTAGAGCGCCCGTTTGGGATACGCAGGCCTCTGGACCTCCCGCTTCGGCCGGCTCTCGAGCTCTTGGAGCACGATCTCGATCGCCTTTTCGAGCTGCGGATCGTGCCCCTCGATCACCAGCTTGGGTGTCATCTCCACCTCCACATCGGGCCAAACACCCTCGTTCTCCACGATCCATTCGCCGTTCAGGCCGAGAAAAGCGATGCGCGGTGCGGCGATGAAGCCGCCGTCCATGAGGGGTGGATAGTCGTAGATTCCCACGAGCCCGCCCCAGGTGCGCTTGCCTACGAGTTTTCCGATCCCGGTGAGACGGAAGTAGTAGGGCATGGCATCGCCGCCGGAGCCGGCATACTCGTTGATGATCATCACCTTCGGGCCGGGGAAGATCGCCGTTGGCGTGGGCTGGATCTTGCCCTCGCGCGTGACCGTGTAGTTCAACGGCTTGCGCCGCAGAAGGTCGATCACATAGTCGGCCACCGATCCACCACCGTTGAAGCGCTCGTCGATGATCAGAGCTTCCTTGTCCTGCTGAGAGAAGAAGTAACGATTGAAAGCCGTATAGCCACCGCCCGCCGTGTTCGGCATGTAGATGTAAGCCACGCGGCCGCCGGTCATCTCGGAAACCTTTCTGCGGTTGCCCTCGATCCAGTCCCGGTACCGCAGCCTCCGATCGCTCGATACAGGCAACACTGTCACCTGACGCGCACCCTCTCGCGAAGGCTCGCCGTTGACCAGCAGCACCGTCTGAAAACCTGCGGTCTTTTCGAAATGGCCGAAGATGTTGTCCTCCGCCGCCAGAGGCCTCCCGTTGACCGCCAGGATATAGTCGCCCTGCGCAACATCGATCCCCGGCTCGGTGAGCGGCGCCCGCAGCTCGGGATTCCAGTTTTCACCGGTGTAGATCTTGGCGATGCGGTAGTGCCCCTCGGCGATCTCGAACTCGGCGCCGAGCAGCCCCACGGGCACCGTCTCGGGGCGGTAGGAATCCCCGCCGCCTACGTAGTTGTGCCCCACCACCATCTCGCCGATCATCTCGGACAAGAGATAGTTGAGATCGGAACGATGCCCCACGTGGGCCAGGAACGGCCGGTACTTCTCCTTGATCGCCGGCCAGTCACAGCCGTGCATGTTGGGATCGTAGAAAAAATCGCGCTCGATGCGCCAGACTTCCTCGAACATCTGGGCCCACTCGACGCGTGGCTCCACGCGCACCTCCATCGCGCTCAGGTCGAGGCGGCCGTCACCCGACTTCGGTTTACCCGCCGTGCTGACGATCCCCACCGTGGGACCGCCGGAGGATCCGCCACGGCCGGCAGCGTAGATCATCTTCTTGCCGTCGGCGCTCACCGCAAAACCCTGCACACCGCCCAAAAAGACCTGCGCCTCGCGCTCTTGCATGTCGAAACGGTGGAGGGTCAAGCCGGGTTGATTCTCGATCCGTTCCGAATAGAAGAGCTTGCCACCATCGGCCGCCTCGAGCTGCTGGTAGTCGCGGGCCGGGACCGGTAGAGCCAGGATACGCTGGTCGATGCCCTCGAAATCGATACAGACCTCGACGGCGTCGCCGTTGCCTTTCTTTTTGCCTTTCTGCGCATCGCCGAGGGCGGCCTCATCGGGCTTGGCGGCCTCGTCGGCCTCGCCGGTATCAGCGACATCGGCCGGCTCATCCGGCTGCGCTCCGGCATCGGCGGTGTCCTCGGCGGTTTCATTATCGCCGGACTGCTCGTCCGCTTCCTGGTCCTGCTGCTCCTCCGCCACGTCTTCCGCCACCTCTTCCTCATCGCTCTCGGGCGCGAAAGGAGACTTCTCGTCGCGGCTCAACACGGCCAGGTAGAGGCTGCGGCTCACGGGGCGCTCGTAAGAGGTCATGTCGAGCCACCCCGTTTGAAGCCCGTAGTTGGTGCTCGCTCCGAAGCAAAGGAATTTGCCGTCGCGGCTGAAGGCTGGAGAGATGGCATCGCTCATACCGTCGGTCAGTTGATGACGCTCTCCGTTCTCCACGTCGTACACGAACACCGCCCGCAGGTGGTTGTCGAGCCGTTTGGTGTAGGCCAGCCAGCGGCTATCGGGAGACCACTCGGGAGCGAGGGAACGCTCGGGATGGTCGAAGGTGTCGGTATCCACCTTGATCGGTGCCACGAAGTTCTGATCGTCGCCGCCGCCGTCGATCTCCATGATCCACAGGTTGAGCCGTTTGTCGGTGTAGGCGATCCGCTTGCTGTCAGGAGACCAGGTCATCTCATAGTAGAAGGTGCCGTCGCCCAGAACGATCTCGCGCGCATCTTCCAGGCCGCTCTGTTCGCGCAGCATCAGCCGGTACTCGCCGCTCAAATCGGAATAGTAAGCGATCCACTTGCCATCCGGCGACCACGAGGGCGAGCGTTCGTGCACCCCGG
>Ga0190283_1000598_pt1 | contig 18536 bp, 15 predicted proteins | sample 48691801_MG_FD_161669 | JGI IMG/M metagenome (GOLD analysis project Ga0190283, IMG submission 161669) | Hydrothermal vent microbial mat bacterial communities from Southern Trench, Guaymas Basin, Mexico - 4869-18-0-1_MG | ecosystem: Environmental > Aquatic > Marine > Hydrothermal vents >...
CTGGAGCTGTCTTGGGAGCTGCCGGTGTCTTGGGAGCTGCCGGTGTCTTGGGAGCTGCCGGTGCTGCTGTCTTGGGAGCTGCCGGTGCTGCTGTCTTGGGAGCTGCCGGTGCTGCTGCCTTGGGTGCGGCTTTCTTTTTCTCTTCAGGAATGGTCAGATCCGGTTCGGGTGCAAGCGATGCAAAGTCAATGTCAACATCGTCCAACTGTTTTCTGACTCCTGTTATGTCACTTGCTGATCCGCCGACTGCCAGCAGATCAATAAAAGCCTTGACCATACGGACGGCTTCAGGATGTCTCATCATCAGAATATCCGAACCAGCCATCAGATAAGTCACTGCACCTGTTGCTTCCATGAGGATTCCCCGTTTTTCGGGGTCGCCCAGAGTCGGGGCTTCGTCAGCAGTCAGTTTTGCTTCTTTGCACTTCCAAACTTCGTTACCCAGATTGTTGATCATCGGGAACTGGAGCTTGTCATCTCCCTGAGCCATTGCCGCCATTCTGAGGCGTTCCATGACTGAATAGGAGTATTCCATACCGTATCCCAGACCGCCGGTGGTCGGGTCAACAATGACTCTGTCCATAGGCATGCCCAGATTCTCAAGAAGAATGTTCACCTGTTTGGCAAGGTTCACATCAATGGGAGAAGACGAAATCAGGGTATGACCAAACCCCATGGCGGAAGCACCGATTCCTTTGTGGTTTTTGTCTTCCACAGGGCCGAGGATCAGATTTTCTCCCTGGCATTCCTCTGAAATTTTCTTTAGAACTTCTTCGTCCTTTTCAATACTGGCGGTGCCCCATATAATCAGCGGCACATCAATTGCGCCGAGGACTTTTTTTACAGTGGCGGCAGTATCATCGGCACTGGTGTTATTTCCATTCGGATCGGTGCTTTTGAGCTGAAGAACAATCATGTCAGCCCCGAATTCATCCACGCATTTTTTTGCCCAGGCAGCCGGATCGGAAACTACGTCTTTGAAAGGAGCCAATGCGGCCTCGGCCCAATCTTCCGGCACCATATCCCAAATTTCCATTGCAATTCTGGGTTTGTTTGGCATATCCCCTTCAAACAGATAGAACGGATAGCATGTCTCTCCGCCGACGGTAATGGCTTTGTCCCCTTTTCCCAGGGTGATTTCCTTTATGCTGCCGGCATAAGACTCTTTGTAAAATTCAAAGCCCAATGTTACCTCCTTTTCAGTTAAATAAACGCAACTTAATTAAAGTTTGATAATTTGAGAAATCCTTCACTATTAACACAAAAGGGGAAAAATGACACACTCCTTTAATTAAATAATAAAATGTATCATCCCCTTTCTTTTCTGAATGATCTGGTAAAATCATCCATGCTTGCAAATCAATAAGTCTGACACAATTATTAAGGTATCTCATCAATTGGATCAAGCCATAATTATATTCAAATTCATTGGCATTTTTCATAGAAGCTGAAAGCAGTTCACATTTTTTCTGATTTGCAGAACAGCTTTGCAGGTCTTATGAAACAATTTGCAAAATTGTTCTGTGCCAAAGTGAACTGGCAAATGAATTTATTTTATGTTTTTTAAAAATATTTCAAAATAAAAATGTCATCAGTTCCCTGCTTTTAAAATACTCTGTAAAGCGTAAAGGAACTTGTGTATATTAATATTTCTTGTTTGTCAATAATATATGAACCTTAAATCCTGAAAAAAATCAGGTTGCGTTTTTATTCAATATAATAACTGAAAAAATTGTTTTTTTTCAGAAAATTCGATTTTTTCTCCTGAAATCTGAACCCACTACGATTTTACAATGCTTAACCTGCTGTTTTTACTAAATTTATTTTTATATTCAGCGAATCAGAAAAATTTCAGAATGGGAAATTTTTTTGGTTTTTAATTTTGTTTCATGGCATGAATTTTGTTTGAAGACTGTCTGTCAATCCTTCATATACTGACCGTCATTAAAAATATACGGATACGCCGGTCCGTCTGTTTCTAAAAAAATCGTTTATTATCAGCATGTTAAAATATACACATCAGAAAAATGAATAAAAAAAGGCTCTTACAGCGTTAGAAATCTCCAAAGCCTTACTATAAAAGGATTCGGAAATTAGAACTAAAATTTCGGGAAACCTTTAAGATTAAGAAAAATGTTGCAAAAAATAACAAAAAGTCATAAGGGTCATACATACAAGCTGATATGTTCCTAACTTTTCAGGAATCACGGTTTGGGCAGATGACCTGCCCGGATTACGCGTTGCGTATTTTGTGTGACCATTGAATGGCCATGTATTTTTTTTTAATCATTGAAATGGGAATATTTTTCCCAGAAGGAGTAAAAAAAGTATGGAAGAAAACAAAAAAGAGGAACAGTTTGTCACAGAACGGGCATCGAGCAGCATTTCCGATCTGTGGAAAAAAGAGGATTACTGGGCTATATGGCTCGGTTTTGGGCTGCTCATCCTCGGTATATTCCTTTATTTCCCTCAGGGGCCGGAGGGAATGGAGGATAAGATTGCCAAAGCCAATGCCACGCTCAGGGCTGAGTCGGAAAAGGCACCTTTTAAAACTGTTGCGTGGTACAGGGCTGTGGATGCAAAAAAGAAGCTCAAGGCCACAGGTTCCGCTACGGGAAAATGGATTAAAAAATTTACGAGCAAACCCCACAAGTGGAGCGGCAACCCTTTCCAGGCATTTTTCCTGGGTGACGGGGGAACAGCAGCCAAAAACGAGAAGGCCAAACCCAAATATGATGAAGCCAAAAAAGCAGAGGCAGAGGCCCTGGCTCTTGCAACTGCTTCGGAAAAAGCTGCTGAAACAGCAGGGTTCAAAGATCAGGCCCTGAATGCCGAGGCAGTCAAGGCCATTGATGCCTGGCACTCTGCCCACACCAAAGCGTCCAAAGCCAAAAAGAAGGCCGGGGCAAAGTCGTATAACCAGATTTTTTACCTTGTTGGCCTTATGATTTTTATGGCAATTTTCTTCGGTATTGGGATGCAGGTGATGGGAACGCCCTTTGTGGAATTTGTAAGAGGCTTTGTATTTGTGTTCCTGATTGCTATTCTGGCTTATACAGCTGCAAGCAATGCCACAATGAAACATTACGGCATCGGATATGCAGCATGGGCCATTTTGTTCGGTCTTATTATCAGCAACACAGTGGGAACACCGAAATGGGCCATGCCTGCTGTGCAGACAGAATATTACATCAAGACCGGTCTGGTGCTTCTGGGCGCGGAGATTCTGTTTGGCAAGATTCTTTCCATTGGTGTGCCGGGCATTTTCGTGGCCTGGGTGGTCACGCCCACCGTACTCATCAGTACATATCTTTTTGGTCAGAAAGTCATTAAAATTCCATCCAAAACTCTCAATATCACCATCTCTGCGGACATGTCTGTGTGCGGTGTGTCTGCTGCGATTGCCACGGCGGCCGCGTGTCGTGCCAAGAAGGAAGAACTGACCCTGGCTGTGGGACTTTCACTGGTGTTCACCTCTGTCATGATGATCGTCATGCCTGCGTTTATAAAGGCAGTGGGAATACCCCATGTCCTGGGAGGTGCCTGGATGGGCGGGACGATTGACGCCACAGGTGCTGTGGCTGCTGCCGGCGCATTTCTGAGCGACCGTGCGCTGTATGTGGCCGCGACCGTCAAAATGATCCAGAACGTGCTTATCGGTATCATTGCCTTCTGTGTGGCTGTCTATTGGTGTGCAAAAGTGGACTGTGTTGAAGGCCAGAAGGTCAGCGTCATGGAAATCTGGCACCGGTTCCCCAAATTCGTTATCGGTTTCATTGCCGCTTCCATTATATTCTCGTCCCTGTACGGGGCCATGGGAAAGGATGTGGGCTATGTTCTGATAGATCACGGGGCCATACGGGGAATGTCAAAGATATTCAGGGGATGGTTCTTTTGCCTGGCTTTTACGAGCATCGGACTTGCCACCAATTTCCGGGAACTCAAAGAATATTTCTCAGGCGGCAAACCCCTTATCCTTTATGCGTTCGGACAGACTCTGAACCTGATTCTGACGCTGACAATGGCTTATATCATGTTCTATCTGGTCTTCCCTGAAATCACAGCGAAGATTTAGCTGTATTTGTATTGCGGGCTGCGGCTTTAAGTCGCAGCCCTGATTTGCAAAATAAATCACAAATTCCAATATCCAAATTTCAAATAAATCACAAATTTCAATACCCAAATTTCAAATAAGCAAAATTGAGATTTGAGATTTATTTGTGATTTGAACATTGGAATTTGAGATTTATTTGGAATTTGGAGATTTTTATATTATGGAAACAAGAGAACATATAAATGATTCGAATGATGAAACCCAGCCCATCAGATTTAAAGGTGTACGGGACCTTTTATTGTCAATCATGCTTATTCTGATCTTCATGTTCGGAATTGCTCCGCTCATGGACAGGCTGCCGTTCATACGCCCCCTTGTTGATTTTATCGAGGAACGGGATATTGATGCCGGTGCCCTTTACTATACAGAAATAGAGGAATTCTCCGAGGCGGCCATCCAGATGGAAAACACGATGGACTATGGGCCGAGAGAACCCTATTAATCCTGCCTGCAGACGCTTCCGCCCGCCTGTTTTCTCCAGCCATTCCTGCGACCACGTCCCATCAGCCCCCTGCCTCCAAGCAATTCATCTTCTGCCGGACGGGGTTTGCAACCCCGTCCTGTCAGCCCCCATCAGCCCCCCTGCCTCCAAGCAATTTTTTCAATTCATCATTGCCTGCAACCTGTTGCAAAAAGCAATAAAATTTTTTGGAATGCATGGTACCGTCCGGAAAGCGACGTGAGATAATCGTGGGTCTGCAAGAGTCATACAAAGGGATGCCCAGAAAGCTGCCGGCAAACACATCTTTATACTCAACTGCTCCGCAGGATGTATTCGCACATTCATAACAAAAGGCATCCCGTGTATCTTTTCGACAATTCACATATTTGAAATAATAGGGATTTGTATTCTCAAGACACTTCTCAGACTCTTGATAAAGCTGCATCTCTCCCTTTTCAGGATGGGCAGATTGAAACAGGTGTTCCTTTCTTGAAAAAAGCCTGTCTATGGAATTGACAAAGCTCTTTCCTGAACGGTCTGACATTGCCGACGAGTCAATTTTCGCAGTAGCCATGCCGACGACGATCCCGTTCATGTCAAAAACCGGGCTGCCGGAATTTCCCGGCTGAACCAGCATATCTGTTTTATAAGTGATATTCTCAAGCATACCGGAAATGACAACGCCGCCCATTTCCTCATATCTGTAATAAATTTCCGTTATTTTTCCCAGCGTGACAGCAGGTTCTTCCGCTGCAAAAGGATATCCCATGGTCGCAACAGTGTCCGAGGCTTTGAGCAGATGATCCGGAATACGTTCAACAATATGCTTTTGAACGGGCAGATAGGGCGTATTCTCTCTGAATATACTCAGCAGGGCCTGATCGTATTTTTTTTCAACATGGATCACCTCGGCACTGACGAGCGTATTATTCCATCTGACCTCAATTTTGGCTGCTTTTTGAATCACATGGTAGCAGGTTGAGACAGTGCCGTAAGCATTGATAAAAAATCCGGTTCCGGTCCCTTTGTCTGTTTTCACAAGCACAACGCTTTCGGCATATTTTTCTGAAATTTCTTTTATGTCCATTGAATAGGCTGGATAAGAAAAAACAGGGAACAATACTGATATAAGGAGTAATATTTTCATGTTATCTTTCATTTGCTGATTATAACGGATTTAGGGGAAGCTCCGATCCAAGCCCCGTAGGGGCGACATGTTTGTAGCACCGGCAGCCCAAGCCCCGTAGGGGCGACATGTTTGTAGCTACAAATATGCCGCCCTACAGGGCTTTACAGGCCTCCCCTAAATCCGTTATAATCAGTCATTTGAGCAGAGTATGTGTCCGCTTTTATCCTCTGCGCCTTTTCTTTGTGCCTCTGTGTGAGATATCGGGTATGCAATCTCCCCGCATCCGTTATAATCAGGATTTATTAACGATAAGAAAGTCTCTTCAGATATCTCCGTGCCTGAAATCCTTTCTTGTCGGCTGATCCATGTTACTGACGCAAAACTTTGCTCAGAAAAAGTTTGTACTCCCGTTTCATAATGTCACCATATCCTTATATATGTATGGTTTAATTTCTTCCCTGATGCTGCTCTGACAGACCACATCAACTTTGTGTCCCAGCCTCTCCTCAAGGAAATTTCTCATGCCGGAAAGATGAAACAGGGTGGCACCGTCCCGGAACTCCGCAAGTATGTCAATATCGCTGTCTTCACCGCTCTCTCCTCTGGCATAAGAGCCGAAAACGCCTTTCAGTTCGGCTTTGTATCTGTGAAGAATTTCGGATTTGAGGTCTTCCAGAAAATCCTTTTCTTATCGCCAATTCGTGTCAGGCCGCATAAGGCTCAATCATTCTGATTTCTTCAAAATGCGGAGAATGACAGGCATCCCACAGATCAATGGCGGTTTGCAGATTCAGCCACATTTCGGGCGTTGTCTTTGTGAACCTGCCCAGGCGCAGGGCCATGTCAACAGAGATTCGTTCTTTCTCATTGACAATTCCGCGAACGATTTTAGGTAGCACGCCGATTGCCTTTGCAAGTTCTTTCTCTGTCACGGATAATTCCTTCAGAATATCTTCCCTGATAAATTCCCCGGGGTGGGTCGGTCTGTTTTTGGGTAACATAAAAAATCTCCTTTAATCAGTGACAATCTGCGGTTCAGAGTCTCGGCCCCGTAATCCCTGCTTATCACCAATCCGTGCAGATACAGCCAATCTGTGCAATCCCTCTAATCAGTGGCAATCTGCGGTTCAGAGGCCAATATGTCATCACACAGAGACCGCTCTTCCTCGCTTACGCCGGGTGTTCAGCTTCCATTTCCTGCCAGAAATCCTCATGCCTGATGCCTCTGCCTTCCATGATCTGCTGTTTCCCTGTATTCAGGATATTCCGGAATTCGGCGGGGTTGGCGGCTGGTAACAGTCGTTTCAATTCATCTTCGTTTACAACTGACACCAGGACTGCAATCATTTTTCCTTCTTTTGTGACCACCACCGGTTCTTCTCGGCAGGCATCTAAGTATGCATCAAATTTTGTCCTGATTTGGGTAATTGGGGCAACTTTCATTGTCTGACCTCCTTTCCTGCGATAATCAGTTGATTTCTTTGTTTCATGCCGATTGCAAGTATATGCACTTCATTATATTCTCTGTTTATTTCGTAAAGCACCCTGAACCGATTGTCAGGCCCGAAGCGTATTTCCCATTCAGCGTCATATACGCCGGGATATTTCATGGGTTTCCTGTTTGTGGTTTCTGTATCCGGCTCAGACTGCAACTGTTCCTCAATGGTTTTACGGATTAACGAATAGTACTTCCGCTGAATTGTTTTCAGGTGCTGTTTTATCTGAGGCGCATAGATTATATCGAATCTGTGTTTCATTTTACTCGTCCTCCGAACTGAATATCTCCATTGTCTGAACTCTGATTAAAGGATTAAAAGATTTTCCTTATTTCTGTTTTATGGATGAAACCCTTCAACTGGCTTGGCTGACGTGTAGATGACAGCAGTGCAATTCCTTTGTGCATCTGCACGGATCAGCGATAAACAAGGATGTCAATCTGTGCAATCCCCCTAATCAGCGGCAATCTGCGGTTCAGAGCCTCAGTCCCGTAATCCCTTTGTGTGCATCTGCACGGATTGGGGATAAACAAGGATGTCAATCTGTGCAATCCCCTTAATCAGCGGCAATCTGCGGTTCAGAGCCTCGATCCCGTGATCCCTGCTTATCGCTAATCCATGTAGATGACAGCAGGAGAGGGGCATCAGATTGGAAGAATCAGCCGGAAAGTGGACCCTTTTCTTTTATTACCGCTTTCCACCTCTATATCGCCGCCAAGCCTCCTGGCCAAAACGAGTGCACCTGCCAGACCGAGACCGTGGCCTCTCCGTTTTAATGTCCTGCACTCATTCTCCTTTTTCACCTGGATATATCGCTGAAAAATCATCTGATGATGCTCCGGTTTAATTCCAGGCCCGTCATCGCTCACCTCTGTCAGCAGACGATTATTTTCCTGTCTCATTATGATTTCAACCCTTCCCCTGCGGTGATGGAGGGCATTTTTGATGAGATTGCCGAGAATCTGGCGAAATTTGATTTCATCCTGGACAATTTCCATACAGGCCAAGCACGGAGAAATATTCAGGAAGATGCCGCAGGCGGAAAGAAATTGAATGGTCTCTTTTTCCTCCCGACAAAGCCTGCATTGTTCAAAAATCCCCGCGGCCATACTTTCCAAGGCATCCATCAGAACCTCATAAGCAGCTTTTGCAGGCTGGAAGCCGGCACACTGAAAGCAACCTGCCTCGGACCGTCCGATTTCCAGCAGGTCATACAGCATTTCCCGGGCCTTTTGCGTGTTTCTCAGTGCGCGTTTCAGGGTTTTTTCCTGACGGGAAGACAAATCGCCGTATTTTTCCCTTTTTTCCAGCAGGGTGCGTATCCCAGTTTCAGCAATCGAAATTGGGCTTTTCAGTTCATGAATGAGAAACTCAATCTGAATTTCCCGGAAAAAATGGCCTGAATCATCACCGGATTTTTGGGACATCGCCTGTTCTGCCTTTCCATGGTCTGCTATCTGCTGTTGTGCTTCGTAAGGGGTATTCATGATCCTCCTCCGTTACAAAAAAAACGGACTGTCATCGTGGTTCCGCCTGAATGAAGGCAGTCTTCTATGGTTCTGCAATGATTACAATCCTCAATTTTTCCCGGGCAGATGTCTTTATCCTCGGGAATAAAGCAGCATCGCCCGGAAGTCATTTCAATTTTAAAGTGATAACGCTCGGAAAATATCTTCATCCTAAGCAGGTCAAAACCTTTTCCTCCTGCGTTGAAATCAAAGGGGTTTCGAGAGGAATACTGGATGATTTCGCGAGTGGTGAAATTACTCTCAAAGATGAGACGCTGGTTGTCCGCTGTGATGCCGACGCCCAAGTCTCTGACCTCCAGTTCAGGTCCTTTTTCCCCGTTTTGAACCGTCACTTCAATCCGTCCGCCATCAGGGGTGTTTTCCACGGCATTGCGGATGAGGCCCGTCACAACCTTGTCCAAAACTTCTCTGGGAATCCGAACAGACGGGATTCGGGCATCCGACACCTGAAATTCGAGACAACACTGCCGATGATCAAAACAGGGACGGAGTGCCTGAATTTTCTTTTCAACAAAGTGATCCGGACAGATATTCTGGGACACGGAATCACAGGGCCCGAAAAGTTCCACAATCCGGGACCGGATGCGCTGCACAATATTCCGGGTTCCGGATTCCGAATTCTGCATTTCGCATTCAGAAAGCACTTCCAGTTCGTCTGCACAGACTTCCAGCAAATTTGAAAGCATGTTATGGGTTTTGTAATCTCTTTCTCTCAGGATGTCCTCAATCTCATACTGCATTCCGAGTATCCGATCCACATTTCTCCGCATCCGGGTCAGTATTCGGTTCCAACCTTTGTCTTCAAGGCCGGAAAGCTTCTTATCCAGAAGATTCAGAGACGCATCCAGAACGGAAACCGGGGTTTTCAACTCGTGGGAAAGGTGGTGAATCACCCGTTCCTTGGCACGGTTCAGACTTCGCACTTCCTCATAAGATCGCTTGAGTTCCCCATTTATCCTGGCATTCTCAATGGGAAGGGCCACCGTGCTTGCGATGGTGTTCAGCAAATCAATGTCTGTCTGATCAAACTCGCCTTCTTTCTTGTCCACAGTGCACAGCACACCGATGGTGCGGTCCTGGGTCCGGATGGGAACATCAAGCATGTTTCGGGTCCGATGCCCGGACTGCTCGTCCACCTGATGGAAGAAATAGGGGCTTTGAGAGGTGTCGGATACGATAAGCGGCTGGCCTGTTCTGTAAACATGGCCTGCCACGCCTTCATCAACAGGGAACCTGACTTTTTTCAAACTTTTTCCGGTTTCGATATCATCATACACAGCAGCGCGGAAAAAGAATTCCTTTTTTTTTTCGTCAATAAGGATGACCGAAGCACCTGCCACTTTTACAACTTCCTGAACTTCCTTTGCAATAAACTCCAAACGGTCATCCAGGCCCCGAAAACGGTGCAGTGCGCTTGCAATACGGAAAAGGGTCTGATTGCTTTTTGCAACACGCTTTTCCGAGGTCACATCCCGAAAAATTCCCACCTGCCCGGCCGGCTCATTATCTTCTCCGTAAAGAATGCCAATATTAAGAAGAATGTCCAGAATCCGGCCATCCTTGGTCAGCCGCTTGGTTTCCACGCCGAGAACGACTTTCTCCCTGAACAGGTGCTGAATACCCTCACGCGTCTCTTCTTTCAGGAAATCAGGCACAAAGGGAATATGTCTGCCTTTCATTTCTGCCAATGTCCACCCGAAAACCTTCATAAACGCGGGATTCAGATAAGAGGCAGTGCTGTCCAGGTTAAAAACAATGACAGGATCAGGCAGAAAGTCCAGGAGGACCCGATATCGCCTCTCAGCATTGCGGCTGGCCCTGTATTGAAGGATTGCCCGCTGCTCAGAGGCTTTCAGAGCCTGCCGGGCCATGACGCTTTCGGTCATATCCCGGGCAATCCCCCGGAATCCGACTTTCTGACCGTTCTTTTCAACAATCAGGTTGGCGGAGATTTCAAGGATGCGCGTCTCCCCGTCCTTTCGGATGATCTCCCATACAATATCCGTGACACCCTTTTCAGTGCGATAGATATTATTGAAACTTTCATAGGCAATTTCGGCATTTTTTTCGTCCATGAATTCACGGAAATTGCACTTCTGAATCTCGTCTTTGGAACACCCGAAAATTCGGCAGAGGGCATTGTTGAAAAATCTGAAATTCCCACGCAGATCGGTCTCATAGAAACCATCTGCAATATCTTCAATGAAAACCCGATAGCGGTCTTTGTCTATTTTGTGGCCCTCCTTTTTCAGCCTGACAGTGAAAAGTAACCTGTTCCCGCGGGATTGACAAATCCGGCGGAAATATGCCCGGAACTTGACAACCCAAAACGATCTGAGAGTGAAAATCTGTCATACATTCAATTATTGAATGCCTGTCAAATCTGATATGCCAGTCCGGAGTGCAAAGCAGGCTTGCACTGGGCTGATGAAAATGTCACAGACAGGCTTGCCAATTCTGATCCCGTTTTTATTCCGTCTATTTTTTTCAACTTAAAAATCAGCCAGTTATAAAATGACCGGAACAAAAACGGGATCAGCTTTCTGAGAGCATCGACAACATATTCATCACCCCAGGCTTGCACTCCGGACAATTTCTTTGCTGAAGTCTGTAGCAATTTATACAAATAAGGAACTGAAAGTGCAAGAAAAATGTAGTGGGTCATCTTCATTTTGAAAAAAATGCTTGCGATTCCCCCCCCTATCTGTCAAAATAAACGCATTTTTTGTAATAACAGTTGCAAAATCAGAACTGCCATACCACTGACAGGAGGCAGCAGAGGACAGAATCAGAGTGTTCCGGCTTTTTCTGATTTCTGGAATCTGCCTTCTTTCACATAAACGCGGGAATACTGTTTTAAAAAATTTTGCAATGAATTTTATTTTATCATAATTTGCAGAGTAGCGCCTTTTCATCAGCGAGTTGGCGCGACGGTACAGGCGGCAGGAAAAAAGAGGCCCTATCCTGTACTCGTCAGTCATAAGTTCTCTGGAAGTTCTGAAGAACATTCCTGTAACAGGCTGAAATGATTGATACAGATCATTTCAGCCCCGTTTTTCAGCTATTAATGATTTCAGTATGTTACGAGAACTTATGACTGACGAGTCCTGTAAGTAACCTGCTTTAAGGGTGGGAATATGAAACAAAAGTTGAAAAACTGAAAGCTGAAAGCCGGAGAGACTTTTCACTTTCAGCTCTGAAACTGCTTTATTTTGGTTACACTCTTCTTATAATTTTTTCGGGAGCAAAACAATTATGTCAGATCAGTTTGATGAAAAAAATGATGGCCATCCAAAAGGCTTTGCCGATGCTATCGGGTCTTATTTCCAAAAAGGAAGCACCGGAGACGGTGTTGAGAGCTTTGCCGATCTTCTGGACTCTTACAGTCCCGGAGAGAACGAGGATGTCCGGATTGGGGATAAGGTCAAAGGGGAAATCATTTCCATTGGAAAGGACACCGTTTTTGTGAATACCGGGACCAAAATTGACGGTGCTGTTGACAAGACAGATCTGCTTGATGAAAACGGGGAACTGCCTCACAACATCGGTGATGTCCTGGACCTGTATATCATATCGTTGAATGAAAATGAAATCCGGCTTTCCAAGGCACTTTCAGGTGTCGGGGGGCTTAATCTACTGCAGGAAGCTTTTGAAAGCGGCGTACCTGTGGAAGGGAAGGTCACAGAACAATGCAAGGGCGGCTTTCATGTTGAAATGATGCAGAGAACAGCTTTCTGTCCGGTCAGCCAGATTGACGCGAAATTTGTCAAAACCCCTGAAGATTATGTGGGACAGGTTTTTCCTTTCATTATTGCACGGTTTGAGGAAAAGGGTAAAAACATTATCGTTTCAAGACGGACATTGATTGAGAGAGAGCAGAAAAAGGCACAGAAGAAGTTTTTGGAAGATGTGTCCGTCGGGTCTGTACTGGAAGGCAAAGTGACAAGCATCATGCCCTATGGCGTTTTTATGGAGATTTTCCCGGGAATTGAGGGAATGGTCCACGTTTCAGAACTGGGCTGGTCAAGAGTCGAAAACCCGGGTGAGGTATTCAGTCAGGGGGATACGGCCACGGTCAAACTGACGGGGATTGAGCCGGGCAAAAAACCGGGCCAGTTGAAAATCTCTCTTTCCATCAAACAGCTTACCGGTGATCCATGGGACAGTGATGAAGATCGGTTTCACGTCGGTGAAAAGGTCAAGGGAAAGGTGACGCGGTGTGCGGATTTCGGCGCGTTTGTGGAGATCGCCCCCGGAATTGAGGGACTGGTGCATATCAGTCAGATGAGCTACAAGAAGCGGGTGCTGAAGTCTGAAGATATTGTAAAGGTGGGTGAAACCATTGATGTCATGATAAAGGATATTAAGATCGAAAACAGGAGAATCTCTCTGAGCATAAGGGATGCCGAAGGAGATCCCTGGGTCGGTGTGAAGGAAAAATACAGGATCGGCCAGGCCGTGGAGGGAACCATAGAGAAAAAGGAAAAATTCGGCTATTTTATCACATTGGAGCCGGGCATCACAGGGCTTCTTCCGAAATCGAAAATAAGCAAATTTCATAAACCTTCTCTGATCGAAAAACTGAAGGAAGGCGAGGCCATAACGATCTTTGTTGAAGAAATACACCCGAATGACCGAAAAATAACGCTTGGTCCCGGGGACTCGGTGGATGAAGGCAGCTGGAAAAAATATACAAAAGATACAAAAACAGCATCTCTGGGTTCCTTGGGAGAGAAATTGCAACAGGCCCTTGATGCTAAAAAGTAATAAAAACCAGTGAGCAGTTCGTAGTTCCGGCTTTAGGCGGTTTGGTCTGAGCAGTTCGCAGTTCCGTACTGGTCACCTAAAGGCGGAACTATGAGCTGACATTTTCCGGACGGTTTTTTTCATCTGAGTAATAAGTACCCGGCCAAAAGTTTTCCGGGATTTTTTCCCGGGAAAACAGCTTTCACAGACCGCAGATGAACGCGGATGAGTCCGCGATAAAGCCAAGCTCGCTATCTGATACCGCACTCTTACGGCAGTCTCTTTCTCACGGTCTGCGGGTCCTCTTCCCCTGCCGACATATTTTGTCCTTCTCTCAGCCTCCTTCTCATACTCATACCTGAGCAGTCCTGTGACTCTGTGTTTTTTCAGAATGCCTTCCGCCTTCTTTCTCAGGTCTGCCTCATCCGTTATCTGCCTCTTTCCTCTTCCTCTCGGCGGAGTCAGGGCGAGGAGCTTCTCTTCCGTATTTTTCAGGCGTCTCTCCATGCCTTTTCCCATCTGTTCCGCATACCCGGAGACCTTACAACAAAAACCCGCTCCCATTTGTCTCCTTCTCCTTTGCCAGGCTATTTTCAGTTGTCCCTACAGGACAGAAAATCCTTTCTTATCCCTAATCCGTGTAGATGGCGGTGAATTAGCGGACTATTTTCAGTTGTCCCTACAGGACAAAAAACAATTTTGGGAACCGGTCCCCGGCAATGAATTGCCGGGCTATTTTCAGTTGTCCCTACAGGACAGAAAATCCTTTCTTATCCCTAATTCGTGTAGATGGCGGTGAATTGCCTACGTTTATGGGTTATTCTTTGCAAACCCCGCCCGGCAAAACTTCTTATCCGAAATCTTTATGGCCCTTCAAAAATCTGCTGATCATCCCAGTGAATTCATCAGGCTTTTCCAGGCCCATTATATGCCCGCCGTCTTCAATGACCGCAATTTCCGCCCCTGAAATGTGGCTGCAAAGATATTTGCTGTACTTTACGGGCGTAAGCTTGTCTGCGGTACCGCAGACAACAAGGGTTGGAAAGGCAATTTCACCAATCCTTTCCATGATGTCAAATTGATCACAGGCCATGTAATCACCGTGAATCACCTCCGGACCAGTTTTCAGAAAGCCTTTCCGCCCAGCCTGAATCAGGGATTCCCAGGCGGTCGGACCAAAGGCATCGTCGCAGACAAGGTCAACTGTGGTTTTAAAATCAGATAAGAGTCCGTCAAGAATTGCAGGCGCAACACGCAAGCGGGCACCTGTTCCCACAAGAATAATGCGGACAAGCCATTCAGGATGACGAAGGGCAAGGCACTGAACAATTGCGCCCCCGAGAGAATGGCCCGCCAGCGTGACATTGCTCAGATTCATCGCAGAGACAAAAGCCTCTGTGACATCCGCATAATCGTCAACACTTCTACGGCCATGCCCGCCGGACTGGCCATGCCCCGGAAGATCAATGGCATAGACATTGACACCGGCGAGATTTCTCAGTTTTTCGGGCCAGTGGGTGTGGTCGCCGCCTGATCCGTGAATGAGAAGCAGGTTCTGATCGCTTTCTGATTTGTTAAAGGAAAAAAAGATATTTTCATTATCAACTTTTATTAAAGGCATATTTCGCTCTCCTGAACGGGACAGCACCTCTGTTACGAGTGCTTACCAGCCATTTTTATCAGCATTTCCCTTACCTGCAACGGCTCTGCATCGGGGTTCCTCTCCAGAAGCTGTGCGACCCTGGCTGTGATATGGGCCACGGCAAAACTGTTCCCGCGGAAGTTTTTCTCCTGGGGCAGTCCCGGGATTGCCCTGGGCTGGCCGTAAGCTCCGAACTCCACCCTGCTTTCGGGGTAATAACAGATAGACGTTTCATCACATCCGTGATCCCGGCAGACGCCGATAACCGTATCAAAAACAGCGGGATAAACCAGGTCTTCCGGCGATCTTGCCGCGGCCAGTATCATGATCCCCTTGTCAGACGCATACTGACACAGCCTCTCCAACTCGCTTCTGTATTCCTCACGCACAATGCCGAGGCTCAGGTGGATGATTTTAATATTCTTGTCAATGGCCCATTCCAGGGCAGCGAGGAGCAGGGACACAGGTGCGTTCAGTTCTATAAGAAATATTTTCACCGCATATATCCGGGCAAAAGGAACCTTCTCCCTGATAATTCCGGCAATGGCCGTTCCATGACCGATGGCATCTCTGAAATCACCATCCTCCGTGACATCGCCTTCTGAACTCAGGTGAAATGCAACGATCTGTGAAAACTCTGTCTATCAGTATTTTGGCAAAATAGGGCTGAATCATTCCCAGGGCCGTGCTGACCGCACTGAGCAGAAAAGAGAAAATGAGAATCTGTTTGTGCGGACGGAGGTATTTGCCGATGTATTGAATTTGTTTCAGAAAAGAAACATTTTTTTGTTCCATTGGTTAAATTTTCCTGAAATAGTACATATATGAGGCGATCAGCCACTTGAACAGGCATCATGAGTTTTCGGGTTCGGTCTCACTTTTCATTTTCCTTTTCTTCTGGAATCTGAGAAAATCATTTTCTTAATATCCATAAAAATATAGCAAAATGTCAGTGTGTTTGTCAATAAGTACCTGGCCATATATTTTCAGGTGTTTGCATATGAGGAACCGCAGATGAACTCAGATGCCTGTCTGCCGCGCGCGGACTCATCCGCGGTTTGTGAAGGCTGTCCTTCAGACCGGCTTTCAGGATTGCAGCTGTCTGAAATCTTATGCAACCACAAAATCCGTTAGAGTCAGAAATAAATCAATTAATGGTGTTGACAAAATGAAATCAACTTGATATTTTTTTAAAAATTTGACCTGAATGTTCTGGATTGTATCAAATGGAAAAAGCAAATATATTCCCACTTGATTGTTGTTAACATACTTAAATAAAAACAAAACATCTTCCATTGGGGAAATGAGGGCTATCCTGAAAACCCGGCCAGGAATGACAGCTTTCAGACCTCTGAGGTCTTCTTGAGCATGTCGAAACAATAGAAATAATAATAGATTTCATCATTAAAATGGATTGATATTTTCTTGACTTTTGAGCAAATGAGTTGCATATTTCAGATTGTTGATAATAATTGAGGAATGTCGAAAATTACATTTTGACAGCGGGAGGATACTTTTATGATGCAATTCAAAATGGCAATGGTTTTATTTTTTATATATATCGGCTGTGTGTCAACGGCCGTTGCATCCGGGGCAATTCCGGTTTATGTGAGCATTGTCCCACAAAAATATTTTGTGGAAAAAATAGGGGGCAAGCTTGTGGATGTTTCGGTAATGGTCGAACCCGGAGCAAATCCCGCGAACTATGAACCCAGACCCCGGCAGATGATCGGGCTTTCCAAAACCATAATCTATTATGCGGTGGGTGTGCCGTTTGAAAAAACATGGCTGAAAAAGATTGCCTCTGTCAATCCTGAGATGCTTATTGCTCACACTGAGGAGGGGATTAAAAAAATTCCCATGAAGTCCCATCACCATGAAGAAGACGTTCATGACAAAGAAGAAGAACATCATCACGGGATTTTGGATCCTCATATATGGCTTTCCCCGCCTTTGGTCAGAATTCAGGCGGACAACATCCTCAAATCACTGATTGAGGTTGATCCGACTCATCGTCCTCTGTATGAGACGAACCACAGGAATTTCAGGAAAGAAATTGATGCGCTTGATGCTGAAATCAGGGAAATATTTGCGGAAAAAGGGGAGGGGCTTCAGTTCATGGTCTTTCATCCTGCGTATGGATATTTCGCACAGGCTTACGGACTTACGCAGGTTCCGGTTGAAATCGAAGGAAAAAGCCCCAAGCCTGCGGAACTTGGGTATCTGATCAAATATGCCAGAAAACATGACATCAGGGTTATTTTTGTTCAGCCCCAGTTTTCCACAAAAAAAGCAGGGGTCATTGCAAAAGCCATCCGCGGGCAAATCACTCTTGCGGATCCGCTTGCCGGAAACTGGGCTGAAAATCTGCGGCAGGTGGCTGCAAAATTCAAGGCGGCACTGAAGTGAGGCCATTGATGAGTTCACCCATTATAGAAGTCAGAAACCTCTGGTTTTCCTTTAACGGACACACAGCCCTGAAAGCGGTGAATCTTATGCTTGATGCCAGGGAATTCACAGCAATTATAGGTCCCAACGGGGGCGGCAAGACCACCTTGCTCAAGCTGCTGCTTGGTCTGCTCCGGCCGGATCAGGGGACGATTCGTATTTTTGGAAAATCTCCAGGGCAGGCCGCACATCGTATCGGTTATGTGCCCCAGGAGATCGGTTTCAATAAAAACTTTCCCATATCGGCCATGGATGTGACGCTCATGGGAACGCTGAAATCTGGCAAAGGCTGGGCCGGGTATTCAAAAAATGACAGGGCTGCCGCGGAAGAGACCTTGGAGCGACTCGGCATGTCGGAATTCCGTGACCGCCGTATCGGGGAACTTTCCGGCGGACAGCGGCAAAAGGTGTTCATCGCAAGGGCGATTGTGAATGAACCGGAGATTCTCTTTCTGGATGAACCGACCGCAAGCATTGATACAAAAGGGCAGACCGAGTTTTATAATCTTCTGAGACGACTTAATGAAACAACGACGATTCTCATGGTCAGCCACGATCTGATGATTGTTTCCAGTTACGTCAGCTCTGTGGCATGTGTGAATCAGGCCGTTCATTACCACAATTCTGCCGAAATCACCGAAGAAATGCTTGATATGCACTGCTGCCCTGTGGAACTTGTCACTCATGGGAAACTGCCCCATCGGGTGTTGCGGAATCACGAGGATTTCTGATATGCTGGAAGCACTTGAGTTTGAATTCATGAGAAATGCGCTGCTGGCCGGACTTTTTGTCAGTCTGACCTGCGGCGTGATCGGAACTTATGTTGTCGTCAACCGGATCGTGTTTGTCTCCGGCGGAATTGCCCATGCAGCTTACGGGGGGATCGGTTTTGCCTTTTTCTTCGGTCTGCCCTACATGGTCGGCACACTGGGATTTTCGCTCCTGGTTTCGATGATAATGGCCGCGGTGACCTTAAAGGCCAGACACAGA
>Ga0190283_1000601_pt1 | contig 18502 bp, 19 predicted proteins | sample 48691801_MG_FD_161669 | JGI IMG/M metagenome (GOLD analysis project Ga0190283, IMG submission 161669) | Hydrothermal vent microbial mat bacterial communities from Southern Trench, Guaymas Basin, Mexico - 4869-18-0-1_MG | ecosystem: Environmental > Aquatic > Marine > Hydrothermal vents >...
TTCTAAAATACAATCCTTGTCGTTATTGGCAGAAATCCGTCTCGATTAAATCCCTTCTAAAATACAATCCTTGTAGTTAATGGCCGAAATAATTTATTAGAAATCCCTTCTAAAATACAATCCTTGTCGTTATTGGCAGAAATCCGTCTCGATTAAATCCCTTCTAAAATACAATCCCTGTAATTATTGGCAGAAATAATTTATTAGAAATCCCTTCTAAAATACAATCCTTGTCGTTATTGGCAGAAATCCGTCTCGATTAAATCCCTTCTAAAATACAATCCTTGTAGTTAATGGCCGAAATAATTTATTAGAAATCCCTTCTAAAATACAATCCTTGTAGTTATTGGCAGAGATATTGTTTTATAAATCCCTTCTAAAATACAATCCCTGTAGTTATTGAGATTTTCATGAGACAGCGTTTTGATGAATTGATTGACGAAGAAGGGGTTGCCTTGCGAAATAGGTGTCAGCTTCGCTGTCTCTACCATAGAGTTTTTGTGGAATTTTGAATTTATCGAAAAAGTCTGGTTGTCCGAGTTTAAATTCGCCAATTTCTCCCTGTGTCTGCAACTGATATAGGCAAGTTTCAAAATCGGCTTTTAAGCCATAAGCACTTTGATAACGCGCTTCGACCGTTTTTGCCAATAATTTCATCACGAAGTCTGAAACCACTTGAGGAATCTCTAGGTTGACTTCGTGACGTGGTGTGGGCCATTTGGCAAGTTTGAACGTCGTCCAAACTCAAGTTTGAACTGATTTAAGGGCTTTGCCAAACTCAAATTTGGACTCCTGCCAAACTCAAGTTTGGACTCCTGATAACTGATAACTGATAACTGATAACTGATAACTGAGAAGTTTAAAGGCCGCTTTTCAGGCTGGCTTCAATAAAGTTGTCTAAATCACCGTCCAGCACGGCCTGCGTATTGCTCGTTTCTACACCGGTGCGTAAGTCTTTAATGTGCGATTTGTCCAACACGTAAGAGCGAATTTGACTGCCCCAGCCAATGTCGGCTTTGCTCTCTTCAATCTCTTGTTGTTCACTGCGGCGTTGCTGCATTTCTCGTTCATACAGTTTGGCATTGAGTTGTTTCATCGCAGTGGCTTTGTTTTTGTGTTGGGAGCGGTCATTTTGACATTGCACGACGGTGTTGGTGGGTAGGTGGGTAATGCGTACCGCCGATTCGGTGCGGTTGACATGTTGTCCACCGGCACCGCTGGCACGGTAGACATCTATGCGTAAGTCGGCCGGGTTAATTTCAATATCCGCCTCCTTGTCATCCACTTCGGGCGCAACAAATACGGCGGCAAAAGAGGTGTGGCGGCGATTGCCGGAGTCAAAGGGCGATTTACGCACGAGGCGGTGTATACCGGTTTCTGTGCGTAGCCAGCCGTAGGCGTAGTCTCCCGTGACTTGGATGGTGGTACTTTTAATGCCGGCGACTTCGCCCGGTGAATAGTCAATTATCTCGGTGCCAAATCCGCGCTTTTCGGTCCAGCGTAAATACATACGCCGTAACATGTCGGCCCAATCTTGGGCTTCTGTGCCGCCTGAGCCGGATTGAATGTCTAAAAACGCATTGTGTGCGTCCATTTTCCCTGGAAACATGCGGGAAAATTCCAAGTCTGACAGTTGTTGTTCTAGGCGTTTGAGGTCTTCGCAGACCGATTCTACCGTATGATTATCGCCCTCTTTTTGTGCCATATCCACTAACTCGCACCCTTCAGAAAGCACGGTATCGAGTTGATCTATGCCAAGCACGATTTTTTCTAAGGCGACTTTTTCACGCCCAAGGGCTTGTGCCCGGTTTTGATCTTTCCACAGGTTGGTATCTTCAAGTTCACGGTTGACTTCACTCAGACGTTCTTGTTTGGCAGTATAGTCAAAGATACCCCCTAAGTGCATCGATTCGGTTTTGCATCCCAGTCATTTGTTGAATGATAGCATTGAGTTCCATCGTTATCCTCGTATTATTTATTGATTGTAGAAAAAACAACATGTTACTGAATATTTACCGTTACCCTGGCCCCTTTCTAATTATTAATGATTAATAATTAATAATTATTTATTAACGTGAGTTCGACTTTAAAAAACCAACAAATTTTACTGGCTCATTTCAGTCTATGGCCCACAATTTTCTGGTTATTGACGTATTAATGTTAAGGGTTTAATCGTCAAAAAAAGTTTTTTTAATAACAATTGATTAATATAAAATTTATATAACTTATTGAAAAATAAACTCGAACTCACGTTATTAATTATACTTAACGAGGCCACAAACTAAACTAAACTGTCATTTCGACCAGCGGGAGATTTCGACAAAAGCGCAAGTTGTGCCCGTGCTAAGTATAGTTCGTAGGGTGGGCTGCTAACCTTATGTGGTATCTTAATTTTTTCCCAGTCGCCTTAGCTTTTAGCCAATAGATACGGAACGTACTTGAAAAAGGTGAAAATGAAATAAGGATTGAATTAGCTTGAGTATTGATTTTCAACTCAAATCTTAAACTTAAAAAATCCGTTTATTCCTAAAAGAAGTTGTACTTTCAGTAAAATTATCTATTGGCTTTATCGGCTTGTATAATAATAAGCCTTCAAGGGAGAAAAGGACTTGTTATACCAATGAAAAATGAAAAATGAAAAATGACTCAATTACGGATAAGTCTATAAATTTTAAATTATTTTTTTATCCGTTCATGCATGTCATTTTCACGGATTTGAAGTACGTTCCGTATATAGGCCGCTTTTCAAACTCGCGATAATAAAATCATCTATCTCACCATCCAACACCGCCTGTACATTCTCCGTTTCTAAACCAGTGCGAGTGTCCTTGACAGACGGTTTGTCTAACACATAAGAGCGGATATGATAACCCTTACTCATATCGTCCGATTGACTACTGGGGGTGGTTTGTTGATTGGCGTTGCGTTGCTGCATTTTCAAGTCATACAGCTTCGCTCTTAAGTGCATCATCACTTTGGCTTTGTTTTTATGCGAAGAGCGATCATTTTGACATTGCACAACGATGTTGGTTGGCAAATGAGTCATGCGTACCGCTGAGAAAGCGCGACAGACATGCGGCCCACCCGCGCCACTGGCGCGATAAATATCAATGCGTAAATCGGCCGGATTAATCTCAACATCCACATCATCATCATCAACTTCGGGCACAACCGATACGGTGGCAAACGAGGTATAGCGGCGTTTGTTTGATTCAAAGCGCGCTTGACGTATCAAGCGATGCCTTCCTCTTTCGGTGCGTAACCATCCGTAGGCGTTTTCCCCTTTAACATAAACAGCAGCACTTTTAATGCCAGCGATTTCGCCCAGCGAATGATCCATGATTTCCATGTCAAAGCCACGCCTTTCTGCCCAACGTAAATACATACGCAATAACATATACGCCCAATCTTCAGCCTCCACGTCGTCGGCACCGGCTTGAATGTCTAAAAACGCATTGTGTGTGTCCATTTCGCCAGAAAAGATATAGTCATAAAAAATATTGAAATATGTTGACAATATAGACAAATTTCTATATAAAATGAAATCATTACACTAATCCATTGTTTTTCAATGAAACATTATTCAAAACGGCGTGTCAAACGTGCCATCGAGGTACTAAATGAAAGCATTGAAGACAAAGATTAGAGGTTTAGACAAGAGTCAATTCAAGCGACTTAGGGAATTGGCTCATCATGCCAAAAACCTTTATAACCAAGCATTGTGGACGTTGAGAGAAGCTTTTGAAGCGACCGGTTTGTATTTTTATTATCCCAAGATGGATAAAGCTATGAAACAAGTTGAGAACCTTGAGGGCAAGGTGAATTATAAGTTGTTGAAAGCCAAGGTGTCTCAACAAACCTTACGACGGCTTGATAAGAACTTTAGATCGTTTTTTAAGTGCCATCAGGATTTTCAAACCAATCCTTTAAAGTACAAAGGACAACCTAAGCCGCCCCGGTTTAAACATAAACCATACGACAATCTCATTTATGATTACCAAGCTTTTTCAGTGAAAGACGGCATGGTGGTTCTGGAAAAGGGTTTAAGTTTTTCATTGCCGAAAAAACTGATTGGTAAGACGGTTAAACAGATTGAGATTGTGCCTAAATACCGGCACTTTGAAGCCATTTTTGTTTTTGAAGATGATGACATTAAAACGAAAATCTCGCCAAACACTAAGGTGATGGCTATTGATTTGGGACTCAATAACTTAGCGACTTGCGTGACTAATGGTGTAGAAAAACCGTTTGTTGTTGATGGTAGGCGTTTGAAGTCTATAAACCATCACTATAACAAGCGTTTGGCTAAACTTCAATCGCATTTAAAAAAGACTCGTAACCGCAAATGGTCAAACCGTTTGCAGCGTCTAACCGATAGGCGAAATGCGAGAATTAGCGATTATTTACATAAGGCGACTCGCCAAATCACTGATATTTGTGTAATTAAGGATATTTCTAAGGTTGTGGTGGGCGATGTGACGAAATCGCTCAATCAAATTAACTTAGGTAAAAAAACTAACCAAAACTTCGTGAATTTATCTCTTGGTCAGTTTATAGATAAATTACGCTATAAACTTGAGTTACACTGCATTACGCTAGAAGTCGCAGATGAGAGTTACACTTCAAAAGCGAGTTTTGTTGATAGTGATGCTTTGCCTAAAAAGTATGAACCATCGATGCCACATTCTTTCAGTGGTAAACGAGTAAAACGAGGCTTATACCGTTCCAAGGACGGCACTGCTATCAATGCTGATGCGAACGGTGCGTACAACATTTTAAGAAAAAGTAACCCTAAGTTTTCCTTTGGTGAGTTAGTTTCAAAGGTAGGCAAGGGGATATTGGATTGGTTGCATCCTTATACACGTTTGAAGATTTGTTGACTTTGAGTCACAGTTCTACAAATTTCTATAAAATTGTAACCTGACTCAATTCAAAGTGTGACAGTTGTTGTTCTAAGCGTTCCAAGTCTTGACATACCGCGTTTACCGTCTCATTATCACTCTCTTTGAGTGCCAGTTTTAATAATTCACGCTCATCTAATAACGCGTTATCAAATTGGTTGATGGGCTGTACAATTTTTTCGTGCAGCAAGCCGTTCTTGTCCAAGTTGTTCAATTTGACGACTGACTGAGATCAAACGTTGATGTTTAGTGGTATAGTTAAAGAGACCCCCTGAGCGCGTTTACACGAGTTTGCAGCTCTAGAATGCGTTGAAAGATAATATTATGTTTCATCAAATTCCTCCAATAGGCAAATTAAAATAACAGCAACATGTTACTATAAATTAATAGATTTGTTTTTATAAGATGTCCAGAAAAGTTGTGGGCCGATTAAAACAGAAAAGCCCCAACGGGGCGATATTAATATAGCCTGGGGCAACGCCCCTGGCTTGAGCCCCTGGCTTGAAACGCTTTACGGTTGTTTTAAGACAAAACCTCTATTGGACGACTAATAAGGACTCCAAGGTTCCTTTGAACGAAAAAACGGGTTTTTGAATTGATATACGGAACGTACTTGAAAAAGGTGAAATGGGATAACTATTGAATTAGCATGCCTTGTAGATTTTCAACTAAAATATTAACGTTTATTCCCCAAATCCGTTGTACTTTCAGTCTAGAAAATATCGGTGACAGAGTTGTGTAATCACAAAAGGGTCAATTGCGAGTACCAATTACCGATTACCAATTACCAATTACCAATTACCAAGGTATCAGCATCGCATGTCTCCCAATTTCTATTCGCCAGCACTTGAATTTAAAGGTAATCTCTTGACATTAATGGTCTTGCATTTGTTCGAGAGTGATAGTGATAGAATTGCAGAACAACTGGCGGAAAAAATCTCTAAAGCCCCGGGGTTTTTTCTTAAGGCTCCAGTAGTGATTGATCTGCATGCGGTGCAAGATGAAAACAGTGATATCGATTTACCTGAATTAGTAAGGTTACTGCGGAATTATGGTTTAATTCCGGTGGCGGTGCGTGGGGGTAATCCACAGCAACATGAAATGGCGCTGAGCATGAATTTAGGCTTGTTGACGGATACGAAACCAGAACGCGCACGACGCTATCTGGAACAGGAACCGATTGCGATGCCAGTCCCTTCGACTTGTAAAATTCTCACGCAGCCGATTCGTTCTGGGCAACAAGTGGTTGCGCTTCAGGGTGATTTAATCGTGTTGTCTACCGTCAGTCATGGTGCAGAAATTTTGGCTCATCGGCACCTCCATGTTTACGGTGCTTTGCGTGGACGTGCGTTGGCGGGTGTTAATGGGGACGGTGAGGCACGGATTTTTTGTCAACATCTTGATGCTGAACTGGTTTCCGTCGCGGGGCAGTATCAGGTGAATGAGGATTTCCCGGAGAATTTACGGGGTAAACCGGCACAGATTTATTTAGAAGAAGACTCGTTAAAAATTGAACCGCTTTGAATTACCAATTTAACCAGAAGGGCAGGAAAATAGGTTGGCTAAGATTATTGTTGTTACGTCTGGTAAAGGTGGTGTCGGTAAGACGACCACCAGTGCCGCTTTTGCTACCGGCTTAGCCTTACGCGGCCATCAAACCGTCGTGATTGATTTCGACGTCGGGTTACGAAACCTCGATCTGGTGATGGGCTGTGAGCGCCGTGTCGTCTATGATTTTGTCAATGTTATTAATGGCGAGGGCAACTTGAACCAAGCCATAATTAAAGATAAACGCATTGAGAGTTTATATATTCTGCCGGCCTCACAAACCCGCGATAAAGACGCGCTCACCATGAAAGGGGTAGCAAGGGTGTTGGAAGCGTTAAAAAAGCGTTTTGAATATATCATATGTGATTCGCCTGCGGGCATAGAGCATGGCGCTATCATGGCGATGTATTTTGCCGATGAAGCGATAGTCGTCACTAATCCAGAAGTCTCCTCAGTGCGCGATTCTGACCGTATTATCGGCATGTTGTCCAGTAAAACTCGCCGGGCGGTGCAAAATATGGCACCGGTTAAAGAACATTTATTGGTGACACGCTACTCACCCAAGCGGGTGAATAGTGGTGATATGCTGAGTGTCGAAGATGTACAGGAAATTCTGGCTATCCCATTCTTGGGCGTGATTCCCGAATCTCCTTCCGTCTTGCAAGCCTCTAATGCAGGCATTCCCGTTACGCTTGATGACAATAGCGATGCAGGGCAAGCTTACCTTGATGTTGTCGCACGTTTTCTTGGCGAAGAGCCGCCACCTCGAGAGAAAAAAGGTTTTTTTAGCCGTTTATTCGGAAATTAACATGAGTCTTTTTGATTACTTTCGCGCTTTACAACCGCAAAAAACGGCCAAGGTGGCTAAGGAACGCTTAAAAATTATCGTTGCCCATGAACGCCGTCAGCGAGATTCTACGAGTCTTGACTATCTACCCCTGTTACAACGAGAACTACTGGAAGTGGTCAGAAAATATGTTGCTATTGAGGACGAACAAATCAAGGTGCATATAGAAAAAGAGGGTGATTATGAGATTTTAGAACTTAATATTACCCTGCCTGACGCGGAAAACCGCCAAATAAATCCATAAGTAAAAGGAACAAGAGGCAAGGATATTTATGCTTTGCACCAAACTTTAGTTTGGCAGGAGTCCAAACTTTAGTAGTTTGGCAGGAGTTTGGCAGGAATCCAAACAGTCGTATGTTTTCAAATATCGCACTTCATTAGTTATACTTTTTGTAGGTGTTTTGTTGCTTAACTTAATGGCATTGAAACGACGCCGGGTTGCACGCAGTAAGGGTAAATCTGGTGGAGTCAGAAAACATTGAAGCGGCTACCCTAAAACGTCTCGCCAAATTATTGGAGAAATTATTGGAAACCTTCAAATGAATGAACGTGATATTGGTGCAGAAATTTTAAATGGCTTACAAGAAATTGCGGCATGGAAAAAGGCTGAAATAGAATTAAAAACCACCGAACTCAAATTACCATACCAACCGCCCACGATGTTGCAAACATTCGAGAACATAAGGGCGTCTCTTTTTTTAGAAATCCTATTTTTTTGAAAAATCGGATTTCTTCTTTGAACTATACCAGAAAAATAGTCTTGACTTTAAGGAAAAGCCCCGTTTCTAGTAGGCGATTTATCGCCTCACGCAAACAACGAGTCGTCAGTTTGTAGTAGGCGATTTATCGCCTCAGTGTTATTTACCTATTTTTTTGCAGGTTTTTGGACTATTTTGAGGGCCATAAAATGGATGTTTTCAAATTAAGTTATGGCCCTCTATCGCGCTTCATTAGTTATACTTTTTGTAGGTGTTTGGCACAGTAGTGAGACGCTGGCCCCAGTTATTAACCTACTTTTTTACCGGTTATTTGGACTGGTTTGAGGGCCATAAACTATTTTGGATGCTTTCAAATCAAGTTATGGCCCTCTATCGCGCTTCATTAGTTATACTTTTTGTAGGAGTTTGGCACAGTAGTGAGACGCTGGCCCCAGTTATTAACCGACTTTTTAACGGGTTATTTGGACTGGTTTGAGGGCCATAAACTATTTTGGATGTTTTCAAATTAAGTTATGGCCCTCTATCGCGCTTCATTAGTTATACTTTTTGTAGGTGTTTGGCAAAGTAGTGAGACGCTGGCCCCAGTTATTAACCGACTTTTTAACGGGTTATTTGGACTGGTTTGAGGGCCATAAAATAGTTTGGATGCTTTCAAATCAAGTTATGGCCCTCTATCGCGCTTCATTAGTTATACTTTTTGTAGGTGTTTTGTTGCTGAACTTAATGGCATTGAAACGACGCCAGGCTGCACGCGGTAAGGGTAAATATGGTGGAGTCAGAAAACATTGAAGCGGCTACCCTAAAACGTCTCGCCAAATTATTGGAGAAATTATTGGAAACCTTCATTTCATTTTTTTAGAAATCCGTTTTTTTGGAAAAATCGGATTTCTTCTTTACGAACCGTTTGGATTAACACCTGACTCAAAACCCACACGCCAATCAATTCGCTTATTTCATAATTCGTTGTACTCGATATCTGTATAATGCCAGAAAAATCATCTTGACTTTTAGGATAATTTTTTTTAATACTTGACAATTCCACTCTTTCCTATTTCTCAACGGGCCGAGAGTGCAGAGGGCTTAGCAAGTCTAGGGTGCGTCCTACGCACCGCTCTATTAAGCTCCAAGGAAAGTGGTGCGTGATACGCACCTACGCTTGCTTGACTTTTGGGACAATTTTTTTAGATACTATGAAATATCACTCTCTCCTATTTCTCAAAGGGCCGGGAGTGCGTGGGCTTAGTAAAAAACAATCACTCAATTAATATACTGCAAACGGCTATAATTTGAACTTTTTATAGTACTAAAAATCCGATGTCTTAAAGACATCGGATTTTTTAAAAGTTAATATCACTCGTGTTGAGTTTTTAAATTGACTGAAAAAACGCGGTATTGCTGTTATCAATTATACGGTTTTAGAAATGGAGGAAGAACTGGCAGCGGTACAATCATTAGAGGTAAAAATGTCCTAATGATTATTGTTTATAACACAACCGCTGATACCCTAAATAATCATTGGAAAACATTATGGTATTTATTGAAACTTCACGGTTTACTGATCTACTTGATAATTATCTGAATGATGACGAGTACCGCGAACTACAAAATTATCTGTTAGAAAATCCTAATGCTGGTGTTATCATACGCAATAGTGGTGGTATCCGTAAACTACGCTGGGCTGCACGCGGTAAGGGTAAATCTGGTGGAGTCAGAATAATTTATTATTGGGCACCAATACCAGATCATATTTACTTCTTAACCTTATACAGCAAAGGAGAACAAGAAAACATTGATGCTGCTACCCTAAAACGTATCGCCAAATTATTGGAGAAATTATTGGAGACCTTCAAATGAATGAACGTGATATTGGTGCAGAAATTTTAAAGGGTTTAGAAGAAATTGCGGCATGGAAAAAGGGTGAAATCGAATTAAAAACCACCGAACTCAAATTACCAACCGCCCACGATGTTGCAAACATTCGAGAACGTATGGGCGTTTCGCAACAGCGCTTTGCCACTTTTATGGGTGTCAATGTTCACACGCTAATTGATTGGGAAAAAGGACAGCGCGAGCCAGAAGGTTCAGCCAGAGTATTGCTATTAGTTGCCGAGAAACAACCAGAAGCTTTACGCAAAGCTTTTAACATGGGTTGATTTTTTTAGAAATCCGATTTTTTGGAAAAATCGGATTTCTTCTTTGACAAAATCTTTTCACGAACCGTTTGGATTAACACCTGACTCAAAACCCACACGCCAATCAATTTGCTTATTTCATAATTCGTTGTACTTGATGTCTGTATAATGCCAGAAAAATCTTCTTGACTTTTGTGACCATTTTTTTAGAAACTATGCAATCTCACTCTCTCCTATTTCTAAAAGGGGCGGGGTGCAGAGGGCTTAGCAAGTCTAGGGTGCGTCCTACGCACCGCTCTATTAAGTTCCAAGGAAAGTGGTGCGTGATACGCACCCTACGCTTGCTTGACTTTTGGGACAATTTTTTTAGAGACGGTATATTATTAACGTGAGTTCTACTTTTCAATAAGTTATCACCATCATCTCTTAATCAATTATTTGATGACAATTAATTGATTAAAACGGCATTTTTTCAGATTAAACCCTTAGCATTAATAGGTTAAAAGCGACGATTTGTGGGCCATCAACTGGAAGAAGTAAGTACAACTTATGGTTTTTTTTAACTGATTGATAATTAAGCAATTGTCACTAAATAATTGATATAACTAATAATTTTATAACCGGCCTTGATATTTAAAGTCGAACTCACGTTATTACTTTCTCCTATTTCTCAGAGAGAGGGTGAGGATGGCTTAGTTAAAAAACAATCACTCAGTTAATAACCAAAGTTAACATTTACCAATGACCTCTTAAAAATTTAACTGAGGGCCACACCCTAAATCAATAGGTAACAGAATTTTGTCCGGTACAAAGTAGAAAAACTTGGTTTTTCTCAAAGCCGCCTTAAAAAATCGTCTTTACTTTTATGACCCTTTTTTTAGAAAATATGCAATCTCACTCTCTCCTATTTCTCAAAGGGCCGGGGTGAGGATGGCCTAGTAAAAAACAATGGCGCGATCCAACCTGTTCAGCCAGAGCATTACTATTAGTGACCAATAAACAACCAGAAACTTTCAGCTTTTTCCTTCGTTTGACATTTGTTTGAGGAAATGAATGATGCAAGACACTCTATGGCATGTACACGTAGTTATAAGCGGGTATTTGCAAGAATTCGGTCATAAGATTTGGCATTACCAAATTCGGTTAGGTATAGACGCACCTAGCTTGGGTTCCAAACTAGGAAAAATAAGTTTTTTGGGGAATATTCCTAACTGGATAACCACAGGCTGGATAAAACACTTTTTTGAGTTGCTGTATTATTTTTTGAGTATTTTTATAAGTATTTTATTGGCGGTGTTTAATATTAGACGTAAACTTGTATGGGTTTTGGTTTTAATTGTAATTGGAATATATACATATCCTATTTCTGCCAGTTATTTTATTTTTGAAGATTATGAGATTGCTCATAAAAGATTTCATGGCACAGGCGTATATGATAAAACAGACAATTTTTTGGGGATTATTCACCCTAAATTGGATCCACAAAGTGCTCCTACCTCAAGCGAAGTTGTAAATGAAGAAAAAGAAGATCACAAGAGTTTGTATATTACTGATGTTCCAAAAGGATGGTGGGAGGTGCTTAAGGCATTAGAAGATAGACATATTGACAATCGCTGGCGTTCTTGGGCTGGGATTGACATAATCGCTTTAGCACAAAGAGGCTTTTATTTCTTAACGGAGGATGATTCTAAAGGCGCATCTTCACTGGCAATGATGTTAGTCCGTTCTATGCGCCATGAAAGCGCTGATTATAAGGAGCCATTCAAGAAAAAAATTAAACGTAAATTGACTGAAATACGGCATGCCCCAGTCTTGTTTCATAATCTATATCCGCATGACTTAAAAAGATGGTTGGCTATGCATGTTCCATTGGTCAATGGAACATCGGGTTCAAAAATGGGAGCGGCTCTTTATGGCCTTGGTGTTACCAGTCGTGTGGTATTTGGTAAATCACCTGAAAAACTGACTTTAGCTGAACAAGCACTACTAGCGGCCGCGTTTAAGAAACCTATATTATTAGCACCGTTTAATGATAAAAAGGCTAAAATGGCCGCACAATCTCGTTGGGAATATTTAAAAGGGCGTGCTAAAAAAGGTGTTGAAATAGCCTATCCAATAAAATATTCAGACATCTTCAAAGAGATAGATAATCTAAAATTTCCTGAACGTCCGTATGGCCCAGTCAGGCTAAAAAGACTGTTACCTACAGATGAAATAGAAAGATTTCGTATATTAGCTAATCCTTACAAGCGAAGCTTAGAATTTGTTCGTGGTGAAATGACTCAAGCCATTGGTGAACTACAAGAACGATATGGCATGAACTGGCGTGAGAAAGTATATGCATTACACTTAAATACCGAGGTCATTGAGAACGTTATCTTCAAGCGTCAGGTAGAAACCGTTCTAAAAAAGTTACAAAAGAAGCTCCAAAAAGAGAAACGCTTAAAACTGAATTTATTAAGTGATCAGGATGATCCTACTCCAGTTGCTCAAGTCATTCTAGCTTTAGCCGGCCCGGATGGCCGTTTGTTACGTTATTATTCCAATTCTCATAACACCGTTTATTCTGGGGAGCAAACAGAGCGTCAAAATGGTCGCTATCAACCAGAAAAAGAATCTCGCCAAATTGCTTCTGTGGGTAAATTAGTCGCGGCCGTTTTTTTGGGTGCAGCAGGTGATGATACGAATAAGGCCACTTATTGCAATAAAGCTATCACAGGAATTAAAAATGCTGGTGGTAAACCAAAAGGTGTTAAAAATTGCCGGGTAAGAGGTGCAAAATATAGTCCCCGTCAGGTATTCGCACGCTCATTGAATCTACCTCTGATTAATAGATTAAATAAAGCCAGTGAAACCGAACTGGAGCAACTGATAAAGAGGTTTGGATTAACGCGAACGGATAATACACCCTTAAGCACGGCTTTAACTTTAGGTTACGTCACCGCTTCACCTCATACACTTCATGGTATTATGCATGGCATTGTAACAGGTATTGCAACAGGCGGACATCCCAAGACACTTCAACCCACTTTAGTGAGAGAAGTACAGATTATTTCAGAAAATGGCGTTCAAAAAAGAAAAATGCCGCCCATGAATAATCCGGACATAAGCGGTATTGCACATTATTTGGCCGATTATAAATCCCGAAGTTTCGTCAAAACAGTATTAAGCGGTGTGCTAAAATCGCCTGGTACTTTAAGAGCTTTATCGGATTGGACACCGAAAAAAAAACGAAACGTCAAATGGCACATTGCTAAAACCGGTACATCTACGTCAGAAAAATCGTTAATCCTTGATAAATATATTGTTGGAGGATTGGTTTGGCGCGGTAAGCCTTACAGCTATTTTGTTTTAGTAGGCACTTCAGAACCAAGCAAACCGCTTGGAAAACGAATTAGCGGAAATCATTTATCTAAATTGGTTCGTGTTATGTTAAAAAGTTTACCATGAATTTTGAGCAACAATTAAGGAGAACTCTCCTCGTGACTTCCCATATTAGAAATAGTTTTGTGGTAATTATTCCTTACTTAGCTGTACTGATGCTGACAGTTATCAGCTTTATCTCCACCTATTCAGGTATGCAATCTCTGATGACAAACCTTGGGGATAAAGGGCTAGGTATATTTGGTTTTATGCCTAGTGTCATTGTAGGATTTATATCATTCTTATTTACCTTAACTGTACAAATAATGATTATATACCATGCTACGCATATTAAAGGTGCTGGTTGGTCCATATTACGTTTACACCAAAATTTGGGCGGAAAAGTGTGGCATATTTTTGTGTATTTGATGTTTCTTTTTTTAAGTGTCGGTTTTGGTTATGCTTTTTGGTTTGAACGGAACAGAAATTAAATAAAGCGAGTTCACGCGCTAATTTGCTGAGGACAGATCCAATAAAAGACCAATTTATGAATTGGCTAGACCGGCGCATTGATGAAGGAAAAAATGGTATAACAGACAGCCGCACTGGAGAAATATTTACCTGTCCAGACGACAGCATTGAAAAGGCAAGAAATAAACTCAAAGAAATAAATTTTCCGGAATTACCGGAAAATATCAAACTATTTAATCCCAATGATTCTAAAGAAAGTGTATTTCTTGCCTTTCGTAGAATGTGGGAATTTTTTATATCCGTTTTGCCATTTGATACAGGTAAAACCAACATAAGTCTGACGCTTGCTGAAATTATTCCACTAGGCGGTGGGATTCTAATCGATTTGTTGATTTTTATCGTAGCTCCTCCACAAAGAACTTCTAGCATCATTTTGCGAAGAAAAAGTTTTTTGTGGTTTATAAACAAAGCGTTCATGAGTAAAACTTTGTTAAACGAAGAAGTTTGGCATAAACTGAAAAAAGCGATTTATCTGATAAGGAAATATGAACTGCGTAAAGGTAAACGGTATTACCTTGTAATACCTATAGATTCAAAAAAGGATGAACACATTTCCATTAGAGAAATGATAGATTTATTGCTGTCAAATAAATGGGTAAAATTGCTAGGTAACGTTCAAAAAGAAAAAATCGACAGATGGTTAAAAAATAATCATCCTGACTTACGTGGCTATGTTGGGAAGTTTACTGTCTATGAAATGAAACCTGAAATTCACCAAGAGCTGATTCTAGAAAGACGGCTGTGGTTTAAGAAAGAAACAAAAGGGGATACGGGGGTAACAGGTATGGCTTTTGTGAAAGCCTTTTGGGATGCGATTATAAGGAGAATTCTCAAAAGGGTTTACCACTACGGGTGGGACTTTATCAAAAAGAGCTAAAACAGCCCATGTAGGTTTTCGTTCCGCTGTTCACGAAAACAACTTAGAGGTCATAGACGAATTGATTGGACTGACCAGCGGAATGGAAACCTGTGCTGGCTAATGAATTTGAGTCTATCTTGTTTTAGTGCCTTCAACTCTTTTGGATTTTTTTAAATGAAAGCGAACGTCGGTGGATAGAGTGACTTTGTTCACCACATCCAACCACGTAATGGTGAATGCTTTAATGCGTTTCACCCAACTAACCCTCATTTTCCTTGACAACCAGATTGTGCCTTCTAAGCAACTAACGAATGGCACTTGTGTGTGGGCACCTGAATCACGATTTTATCGCTCATTTTATGAGCCGGCACACGCTCCAAAAGACAGTTCGTCTGGTTTGAGGGCCATAAACGATTTTGTATTTTGTAAAATGAAAGTATGGCCCTCGTTGCGCTAACCCATTTTTTTGACAGCTGGAGTCCAAACTTTAGTTTGGCACTCGTCCAAACTTTAGTTTTGCAGGAATCCAAACAGTCGTCCAAACTAACGTTTGGCAGCCGCCGCGGGAGTTTGGCAGAGTAGTGATACGCGGGCCACTGTTATTAACCTATATTTTTGCAGGTTTTTGGACTATCGATTTTTAGGGCCATAAAATACTTTAGATGCTTTCAAATCAAGTTATGGCCCCCTGTCGCGCTGACAGTTTGAGACTTTTTGTAAGTCCTTTGAGTTAAACCCACCCCAACCACTCACACAGCTGGCACACGCTCCAAAAGACAGTTCGTCTGGTTTGAGGGCCATAAACGATTTTGTATTTTGTAAAATGAAAGTATGGCCCTTGTCACGCTAACCCATTTTTTTGACGTGTTTTTGCGCGTTCCCGCGCCGACGGTTGAGAATACCAGCCGTTACGACGCTAGACAACGTGGTGGACGCCGAGTGCCAAGAATAGATTCCTTTGTTTGAATCAGAAACTCTAAACGTAGATAAAACAATGCGAGAATTAGAAAAAATGAGTATACCAACGAATATGACACTAACGGCCGTTTTCCAGAAAGTGCCCGAAGGCTATATCGGATTTGTGGAAGAATTACCCGGTGCTAATACACAAGGGGCCACTTTGGAAGAAACGAGAACTCATCTACAAGAAGCCGTCGCAATGGTTTTAGAGGCCAATCGTGCCCTAGTTCAAGAATCCATTCAGAAACAAGATGTTATCTTAGAACCACTTTGTGTTTCAATCGCATGAAAAGACGCAAACTTATTCATCACGTCGAAGCGTATGGCGGTGAGTTTTTTCGTGAGGGCCGCAATCATATAATTTATGTTAACCGCGCCACTCAAAAAGCCACTTCCATCCCAAGGCATAAGGATTTTAGGGCCATAAACGATTTTGTATTTTGTAAAATGAAAGTATGGCCCTTGTCGCGCTCATTTTTTTGACGTAATATATAGAACATACTTGAAACAGGTGAAAATGAAATAAGGGATTGAATTAGCAGGCTAACAGATTTTCAACTAAAATATTAAACTTAAAAAATCCGTTTATTCCAAAAATCCGTTGTACTTTCAGTAGACTCGGCTTAAAAAGCCTCGTCGATTCAATCCGTTATTAATTACAAGCAATCCTTCTCGTTACAAGAACAAAGAGCAACAACATGCAATATCCCTTAACTGAAAAAATAGGCAATCCAGATTTACTGGTAGGGCGAACCAAAGAATTTCAACGCTTTGGCAAATGGCTCGCCAATATCCCTAAAAGATTGTCCAAATCGAGGGCCATCTTGGCGCGGCGCAAAAGCGGAAAAACCGCCTTTGTGCAACGCCTTTTTAACCAACTTTGGACTGAAAATGGGGCCATTATTCCGTTTTACTATGAGTTTGGAGAAAACAAGATTTGGTATCCGGATTTGGCTATTAAGTATTACTGTGCCTTTGCCTCACAATATATTTCCTTTTTGGAAAGGGATGAAAACTTGGTTAGCGAAAGACTTTCTTTGCACCAACTTCGAGAGTATGGTGTGGCAAACTCAAACAAACTGATAGTTGACGATATAGATTCGCTTTTCAAGGATAAAGAGATGGGATTGTATGATTCGATGTGGGAAACGGCTTATATGGCACCACATAACTTTGCACGACGCTTTGATCAGCGGATATTGGTGATTTTAGATGAATTTCAAAATATCACCCAATACATTTATCGGGACGAAAAGTGCGAGGGTAAACCTGATGAAACACTGGCGGGTAGTTTTCATTCCATCTCCGAATCCAAAATCGCACCCATGTTAGTCACCGGCTCTTATGTGGGTTGGTTAACGAGGGTGATTAGCCAATATCTACAAGCCGGCCGACTTAAGCAAATAGTTATGTCTCCTTATCTCACCAGCGAGGAAGGGCTAGAGGCCGTTTATAAATATGCTGAATTCTATTCCGAACCAATTACCAACGAAACTGCCGTACAGATTAACGAATTGTGTCTGTCTGATCCGTTTTTTATTTCTTGTGTCATCCAAAGCGAATATGACGACAAAGAGTTAACCACTGCCGAAGGAGTCATCAACACCGTCAATTATGAAATTTCGGATCGAAATTCTGAAATGTCAAAAACCTGGAATGAGTACTTGCAATCAACGTTGCAAAGTGTCAACGACCAATATGGCAAAAGCATGTTGCTATATTTAAACAAACACGCGGATCGTTACCTAAAACCCCGCGATCTCAAACAAGAATTGTCGATTGAGTTAAGTCTCAATCAAATACAAAAAAAATTGGTGATGTTGTCGGAAGCCGATCTGATTGACAGAGGCGTTTCTGATATCCGATTTCGAGGCCTTCAAGATGGCACCCTTAACTTGATTATACGAAACCGTCTTCAAGAAGAAATCCTTGATGTTGTTCCCGATTTTAAACAAGAGTTCAATGACAAGATTTCCAAACTGACGGCCGAAAACCGTCAATTGCGTGGCAAACTCAACTCGCTGTCTGGCAAAATGGCCGAACATCTATTAGCCCTCGCTTTTAGAAACAAAAAACGCTTTTTTTTATCCGACTATTTCCAAAACGTGACAGACACCACCCAGTTAAATATCATCAACGTCAAAGAACGAGTTCAAATTCAGCGTGAAGATGGTAAGAGCATGGAAATTGATGTCGTGGCTGAATCCAAATGTGGGCGAGTCATTTTAGTCGAAGTCAAAAAAACACAAGACAAAACCGGCTTCAAAATCCTCGAAGACTTTCAAGAAAAAGTCCAAGTTTATGCTAAACTTTATCCCAATAAAACCATTTTGCCAGCCTGTTTATCGTTAGGCGGTTTTACAAAAGATGCCCCGTCATTTTGTGAACTTAACGGCATCGCCACCGCTTTGGAAATTCAACATTTCTAGCGAGCGTCGGGTGGGTAGAGCGACAGTCGTCCAAACCGGAGTCCAAACTTTAGTTCGGCAGTCTCGTAGGGCGGGTAAACGGGCGCTAAGTACCGAAGCACATATTATCAGGTATTTTGCCGGAATCAAAAGGGGCTTTGCACGTGGGATTGCCCCTACGAACCGTCGTGTCATGTAGGGGCAATCCTTTATGGTTGCCCCTTCGATATTGGC
>Ga0190283_1000611_pt1 | contig 18255 bp, 15 predicted proteins | sample 48691801_MG_FD_161669 | JGI IMG/M metagenome (GOLD analysis project Ga0190283, IMG submission 161669) | Hydrothermal vent microbial mat bacterial communities from Southern Trench, Guaymas Basin, Mexico - 4869-18-0-1_MG | ecosystem: Environmental > Aquatic > Marine > Hydrothermal vents >...
AACACCGACCTCGAAAGCCACGTTCGACTCCGACATGTGATTGCCAAGAAGGTGTGGCACGAGACAATGGTTGTCGGCATCATAACGATAGACCGCCGTGGGAAGAGCCGCATAGATGATCCGGTAGGATCCGATCAGCGGGGCTCGGGCCGCCGCCCAGAGCACGTTGGCCAGGATTTGCGGCGAGAGAGACCCGCTATAGCCGGAGTGGTAGGACAATCGGCTGTTGAGGATGATTTCGGAAGAGAATGGATTGATTTGGATCTCCGGCAGCAGGACGGAGCCGTGAGGAACGGCTCTCGTGTCCCGCACCGGGGGGCCCAGCGAAACGCTTTGGGCGAGCGCTTTGGTTGGATCGAAGAGCGCGCCAGAGCCGCCGAGAACGAGGAGTGTTTTGATGAATTCTCTTCTGTCCTTCACGGTTATCCTCCTTAAAAATCATCGAATCGACATTTTAATCCGTTCGCTGAATTAGGCTTCTTGAGGCTTGTGCGAACAGAAAATCGGCGGTGCCGATTCTGCTCTGCCAAGCGATGAATTCTAACTGATTGGGTAGGAAATCGCGCGTCCTTAACTGAGAAGCGTGAGCCCTTATCTGATTGTCGCCTGCAAGCGGATGAGCTATCATTTCACCTGTACCGGCACCCCTGAGCTCGCTCTGTCACGTGATACCAATCGAGGACCCATGTCGAACATCAAGATCCCCACCATGCTCGTTTTTATATTCGTTCTGTTTCTGACGCTTCCGATCGATGGTTTCGTCGCGGCCGACGATTTTCCGCTCATGGCCGATCCCGCCGTGAAAAGAGCCCTCTCCACCTTGGAGAGCGGTGAGTACGGCGAGGAGCTCGGCTGGTGGTCGGCCGACGCCCGCGGCGGGCGCGAGCCAGGAACCGCCGGGAGCATCGAGGCCGCCAGATGCGCTGCGGCCGCCTTCGAGGCGCTCGGACTCGAACCCGTGGGGGACGCTTTCAACGGCCGGCCGTCCTACTTCCAGTTCCTCGAGCGGGGAGGCAAGGTCGGCCTGCTCGACGGTCATCGCCTCGCGGTTGGCGAGAGGACCTTTGTTGCGGGCAAGGATTGGTCGTTGCTGGGCGGCTGCAAGGAGGTCGAGCTGAACCGGGTGCAGGTCGTCTTCGCCGGCTATGGGATCACCGCTCCCGATCTCGGCTATGACGATTACGATGGGATCGACGCCTACGGCAGCCGCGCGCCCCGGCGGATCGGCGAGATCCACAACGGCGCCGACGACAATGCCTCGGGTTCGGTAGGCGTTATCGAGCTGGCCGAGGCTTTTGTCGAGGCCGGCATCCGGCCCAAACGTTCCATCCTGTTTCAGCTCTACGACGCCGAGGAGAAGGGGCTTCTGGGCTCACGGCACTACGTCGATCATCCCGTCGTTCCCCTCGAAAAGACGACAGCCATGATCAACCTGGACATGATTGCTCATGCGCAGGCCGGGAAGTGCAGCATCATGGGCACCGGATCCGCTGCCGAGTGGCCCGCGATCCTGGAGGTGGCCGAGCGGACCTCGACGCTCGATTGGTCCCACAGCGATGGGGGCTTCGGCGGCTCGGATCAGTCCTCCTTCCTCCAGAAGGACATTCCCGTGCTCTTCTTCTTTACCGGCGTGCACGACGTCTACCACACACCCGACGACGATCTGGAGCGCTGCAACCTCGAGGGCGCCGTGGATGTGCTGGAGGTTGTGTTCCTGACCACGCTGCTCGTGGCCGAGCGCGATGAGCCGCTCACTTTCAAAAAGCCCGAGCCCTCGAGGAGATCGCGGGTCAAGATGGGCGTCTACGCGGAGAGCGCCGGCATAGGTGAGGAAGGCCTGCGGATCACGCGGATCGTGACCAACAGCGGCGCCGAAAAGGCCGGCTTGCGCGCGGGAGACATCATCCTGTCCCTCGACGGTACGGCGGTGAGCGAAGTGAGGCAGCTCGTCAGGGTTATCAGAGCACACAAGCCCGGGGATAACGTCATCGTGCGCTTCATCAGAGGTGACGAGGAGAACGAGGTGCAGCTCGGGCTGGGTGGCTCATAGTCCCGGCGGCCGCCGGCCGCCGGTTGGGGGTTGGGGGTTGGGGGTTGGGGCGGCGCAAAAATTTTGCGGTTTTTTTCGGTGTTATTGCGGCTTTCCTACGTCGTTTCGCGATCGGGCGCCTCTCCCTACCACTTGACGACCGAAGAAGCCCAGGTGATGCCGCCGCCGAAGGCGCACAACATCAGCAGGTCACCCCGTTCGATCTTCCCTTCGCGGTGGAGCTGATCGAGGGCGATCGGAATCGAGGCGCTCGATGTGTTGCCCACGAACTCGATGTTGGAGAACACCTTCTCGCGCGGAATGCTAAAGCGGTCGGCGATGGTGTCCATGATGCGCTGATTGGCCTGATGGGGGATGATGTATTTGATATCATCGATGCTGAGCTGGTGGCGCTTCAGCTCGAATTCGATCATCTCGACACAGCGCTGCACCACGAACTTGAAGAGCTCGCGGCCCGACATCTTCATGAAATGGTCGTGCCGTGTTACGCTTTCCACGGTCGCCGGCTGGCGGGAGCCGCCGCCGGGAACGATCAGCAGGTCGGGGCGTCCTTGCGCACAGAGGAACGCCGGTCCCATCCAACTGGACTCGTCTTCGCAGGGCTGGAGAATGGCCGCTCCCGAACCGTCGGCGAAGATGATGCAGGTCTCGCGGTCTTCGTAATCGGTGATCCGCGAGAGGGTCTCGGCGCCGACCACCAGGACGTTTTGGTAGCCATCCATGGTCATCATATTGCGCGCCATACCTAAGCAGTAGACGAATCCGCTGCACGCCGCCGAGAGATCCACCGCGCCTACATCGTTGCACTCGAGCCGCTTCTGAATCCAGCAGGCCAGGGTCGGGAATATATTGTCCGGAGTGACGGTGGCGGCCAGGATCAGATCGATGTCCTTGGGGGTGATACCGGCCATATCCATGGCCCTCTGGGCGGCTCTGAGCGCCAGGTCGGAGGTGTACTCGTCGGGTTTTGCGATGCGGCGTTCTTTGATTCCGGTCCTGCGCATGATCCACTTGCTGGTGGTGCTGAGGATTTTCTGATTCTCGAAGTATTCGTTCGTCAGGACTCGATCCGGAAGGCACGAGCCGATCCCGGTTATCTTGATCGGCAGCCTCGAGAGACTGCCGTTCGTTGGAGGGGCGCAATGGCCGTCTTTGATCAGTGGAACTACCATATCGATCTTGTGGTGCCTCCGTCACTGTGGGCAGAATGATCAAAAATCGATCTCATCGCCTAGGGCGCAGTTGAGGAGCATCTCTCGAAGCACACGATACCTCGGCTTTGAATCAATATATGTTGAGAGAAGGTCAGCAACCCATTTTTGCCAACAAACCTCTTTCTTTCCCGTGAAGATCCTGAAATAGAATCGTCACATATGGTAGTGGATCGACGAAAAAAAGAATAATTCTAAAGCCTTATTTTTTTCTCGTTCCCGTGCTGGAGGCCATCGGCTCTGGCGTCTTGGAGGATCATGCCGACAAAACCGATCGATGCTCTGGGGTTCTTCGATGTTAAAATTTATATTATCAGAAAGTTACGCCTGTTTGAGATGTGCGCGGATCGGTCTGGAGTTCCTGCAGTGGTCGCGGCAATCGACTGCTCCGCAGAGCTAGCGATCAGCGAGGAGGTCATGGTGGGGGAGATCGTCGAAGAGCGCGGACATTCAACAGTCAACACGTCGCAGGGGATGGTGGGGGCGCTGGCCTGGATGTCCTTCGAGGGTATGACCCTCACGGAGGTGTGATCCAGTCCACTCGATGGGAAACTGCAGGAGGAATTTCACCGGAGGCGCCAGGAGGTCTATCTCAGTCCGGAAAAAACCGATCTGCCTCTTGAAGCAGAATCTGGGCACGCTGGCCGAGGCTGCGCATTTTCTGGGGGGATCGGATGAGGCGGATGGAATCACTCCTGACAGTTTTTTTTGTCAGCTTTTCGAAAGCCTGGCGCGCTTTGACCTCGATCGATTCGAAATCCTCCAAGGTAATCAAGAACCGCTTCAACGTCTCGGCCGATTGCCAGCATGTGCTTCCCGCCTCGTCTTCGCCGAACCAGCCTTGAATCTTCCCCCCGCATTCACAGTAGAGCGGCACGTTGCTCGGTGACCGCGGGGAATCGGGATAGACGATGCGGAGAATGAGGTTGTTCGTATCTCCCCAGGGAAAGAGTTTTGCCGTGGATTCCATGCGCGACCAGCCCAGGGTGGGAGTCCATGCCTCCACAATGTAGTGCTCCTGGAGTTTTCCCGACATCAGAGTACAGGGCAAAATGCGCGCCGGCACACCGGCCGCGATGAGGAGGGCCGCCGCCGCGTTGGCATGACCGGTGCAGACCGCCTTCTTTTTTCTGATCGACGAGAGCGCTCCCTGGTTGTAGCCGCCATCATACGTCAGGTTTTCTTCGAGGAAGGCTTTCAGGTCATCCATGAGGGTTTTCAGGTCGGTCCGCTCGAAGGAAGCTGCGATTTCGAGGATCTCCTTATTATTCGATTCCACGCCGGGAGCCGGTTCGAGGAAGAGTTTCACCTCTTTGGGCAGGTTGGATCGATCGGCCAGCGTCACGCCCGCTCCGTCGAAGAGCGGACGGTCCCGCAAGAGGACCAGCGTCTGAACATGGAGTTGGATCCGTTCTTTGAACTTCATCCGTTTGAAGGAGACGCAGAGCGGTCTGTTTTCGCGCTCTTTGGCGATCGAGAGGGCGGCCACGGATCCAGCCGGCTCGGTGGTGACACGCAATCCGAGGGGTGTTTGGCCTCCGAGCGGGAATGGCACGGAAAGCTTGATCCAGCCCTTCCTGGCCGTCGCTTCCGCCTCGACCTCGTAGTAGCCGTGCGCTACGGCCAGGACGCCGGCCGTCCAGTTTCCGTTCTCGGTAGAATAGGAGAGTGTGACATCATCGAAGAAGACCTTGGCCCGTCCTCTCATCCCGCAACGTACGATCCAGTTCTTGGCCCCCGTCGGAATCGTCGCTTCCACCTCGACCTTTTCCCACTCTTGTGAGGGTGTTTCGATCGTGGCTGTTTCAACGAATCCCAGGTTCGTGTGAGGTTGATCGGGATCGTAAAAGAAGATCAGGAGGGATCCTGCGGAATCATTCTCCCCTTCCGCCTCTTCCTCCTTCTCGATCCGGATCCAGCCTTCGATCCGCACGAGGGTTGCATCGGACGGGGGATTTTCGATGATCTGGGTCCAGGATGTATAGCCACCTTCGTGGTGCGTGGAGATGGCAGCGCAGCGTTTTCCGCCGTGGACATTTTCCTCGTACACCGAAAAGCCTGGCGCAGGGTTGGCAAAATTGGGCCACACCGACTTCCAGCCGACGATCGTCCCATCCGACACCTGTTCGAAATCGCCGTTGACCAGCAGGTTCTCCTGTTGGACGGACTGAATGCGGGGTGGCGAGCCGTTGGCCTCGGTCTGTTCTGCGGTGACGAGCAAAAAAAGAACCACACAGAGAGCCGAGATCGAAACAGACCACACGGCTTTGTGAGCGGAAATTCTGTTACCGGAAACTTTCCTCGTTGTCATAGCCGCTGTCTCCTGCAATGGAAATCATCTCGTTAGAGCGAGACTCCTGGATGACTGTACGACGGAACAAACGCGATATTACCTCGCCGGCGGATGATTGGTCAACTCGCAGCGGGCGTCGCGACCTGCTCTGCTGACCGGTGACGAGGAGATCTCCTTTTAATCACCGTTGATCACGCATCATCCGTTGATCGAGAGGCACGAGCGGATCGATTGCGAGAAGCGGACGTCACAACCACCGATGCGGCGGACCGTTCCCCCGTGCCGCTGCGCGTTTGTGCTCCTGTGCTCCTGTGCTTTTGAGCTGCCTGCCACCCGTCCGCCTCACCTACCGCGAGGAGCGGACTGGATTGAAATCGATCGATCCTTGCGCGCGGTCGATCCCTGCGCTGTAGTTGCGGTCCTCGATGTTGGGCGCGCCTTCCGGATCGAACCAACTGCTGTCGTTGAGGTCCGCGTCGGGATACACGTCGCGCCCGCCGATATCCATGAAGAGCCCGATCGACGAGGTCAGTGAGAAGTAGGTCGAGACGCCGCCGCGCGAGCGGAAGCGTTCGTTGTTCTGGGCGAAGCCGGGGCGGGTGAGCTCCGCGGAGCGGTAGACGTCGTCGCCGCTAAGGTCGAAGAACAGTGCCACGCTGCGGTTGATCGAGTAGGCCAGGCCGTTCTTGTCAACCTGGTAGTGGTCGTTGCCGGCGGCGTCGAGCAGGATGGCGATCGTGAAGTCGTGGGCCCAGGCGAGGCTCAAGGTCGAGTTGGCCTCGGCCAGGTGGTGATCGTCGCCCTGCTCGTCGATGAGCGCGCCGATGCAGAAGTGCGCGCCCGACCCTTGCGAGTAGGCTACGCCGTGGTAGCGGTCGTCACCGCGGCCGTCGTGCAGCAGGCCGATGCCGAACCAATAGCCCGTTCCCATGGCCCAGTTGCCGGCGCGGTAGGTGTCGTCGCCGGCCCCGTCGAGCAGGGCGCCCAGGCCGCCGGCCCAGGAGTGGCCGTCGGCGCCGTCGCCGCGCCGTCCCATGCCGCAGCCCTGGGCATTGGAGACGCACACGTCGAGGTTCGGCGAGTGGTAGGAGGGGCGGCCCGTGGTGCTGTGCTCGCGCACGGCGGTGTAGGTGTCGTTGCCGCTGCGGTCGGCGAGGATGCCGACGCCGTGGACACCGCCGAGGCCTTGGCCGTCGGCGTAGATCGTGTAGGCGTCGTTGCCGGCGGCGTCGAAGAGTAGCCCGATGCCGAAGTAGCCGCACCCCTGGCCGCTGTAGCGGTTGACGTAGGTGTCGTTGCCGCCGAGGTCGGCGAGTAGCCCCAAGCCGAACTGCCCCACGCCCTGGGCGTAGCGGCGGCCGGTGTAGGTGTCGTTGCCGCCGGCGTCGAGCAGGATTCCCGCGCCGCAGAGGCCCGCGCCTTGGGCCGGGCCGTCGGTGGCGACGTAGGTGTCGTTGCCGGCGAGATCGAGGAGCAGGCCGAGCGGGCGCGAGGCAGTCGTGGCGGCCACGCCGCCCGAGTAGGTGTCGTTGCCGCCGAGGTCCACGACGAGCAGGGTGTCGCTTCCGACGACACGGTCGTCGCCGCCGCCGCGAACGCGGATCCAACCCCAGGGCGTCTCCCAGTCGAAGGTGAATGGCGGCGGTGGATTATCGACCTCGAGCTTCGCCAGGGCCACGCGGGCGTCATCGAGCGCCTGGACGCACTTCTGCGCGGCGTACCAGAGGCTGGCCTCGTCGAAGACCCGCGCGAGATCGTCGATCTCGGGGGCGTAGTCGTAGGCGTCGATCATCTCCTCGCCCACGTCGAAGCGCAGCGCCACTTTGAGGCGGTCGGCGGGATCGGCCTTGCGGAAGGCCAGCTCGGCCCAGGTGTGGGCGTCGACGATGTGGGCGACGAGCTGTCCCAGGATGGGGCTGACGCCCTCGGGCAGCACCTTCACCTTTTCGGCGAGATCCTCGCGCGGTTTCGGGTAGGGGAGCTTCATGCCGAAGGTGGAGATGCGCGTGGGATGGCCGGAGGCCTCGGTGAGCCGCAGGATCGCTTCGTCGAGGGGAAGGGCCGGGGAGAGCAGGTTGGCGGTGTAACCGCGGAAGCCGCCGAACTTGGGATCGATGCCGAGCTGCTGCACGGCCAGGAAGAGGTTGCGCGTGCCGCGGCTCTGTTCCTCGTCGAGCGTCGCCGGATCAAGCCGTTCCCAGGCCGTGTTGGCCAGCGCGCGGGTGAAGGTGATCGTATCCAGGGGGGCGGCGAAGAGCGGATCGAAAGCGCGCAGCTTGTAGGGCACGTCGGGGAAGCGCGGCCACCAACCCTTGGGCTGCCAGCCGAGATCGGAGCGTTTCATCTGCACCTGCTGCAGAGCCTCGTCGAGGGCGTCGGCGGAAATGGCTTCGGCCTGCAGCCCGAGGATGGCGGTGAAGACCAACACCAGGATGAGTCGTGCGCGCGTCATGTTTTTTGCCTTTCTCGTCTCGTTTCGCTTCGCGTCCCGAACACTGGAAGGGGCGTGTCGCGTGGGGTTTCGAGCTCGCTGTCAGAAGATGGTTGGACCCTAAAGCAGGGGCTGAGGAATGTCAACCCGAGGGTCGCTGAGCCGGCGCAGGGCGGAGCGTGGGCGGGAGTTGCGAGGGGGACGTCGATGGGGTGCACATTTCGGAGCCGGCGCTGGGAACCTGGAGCAGAGAGGCTATCATGGGGGACGGTTTTCGCCGGGAGCAAACTGAATCGCAGGGCGTTCGTTCTGGTGAGAGATGAGGAGTGAGAAAAAAGATGGAATATCGCGTATTGGGCGCAACGGGACTGAAGGTCTCGGAGGTTTCCCTGGGGTGCTGGACGATCGGTGGATTGAACTTCGTCGGCAACATGTCGGCGGGCTGGCAGGACGCTGATGACAGTCAATCCTTGGAGGGGCTGCGGCGGGGATTCGAGCTGGGCATCAATCACGTCGACACGGCCGATGTCTACGGCAACGGTCGTAGCGAGCGGCTGGTCGGTCGCTTTTTGAAGGAGGTGCCTCGGGAGGATGTGATCGTGGCCACCAAGGTGGGGTGGCTGGAGTGCAGCGCGCCGCACCGGATGCATCCGCTGCAGATCCGCCATCAGCTCGAGACCAGCCTCTACAACCTGGGCACCGACCACATCGACATCTACTATTTCCACAACACCGAGTTCGGTCCCGATGACTGCTATCTCGACGATGCGGCCGAGGTGCTGCATCGTGCCAAGGAGGAGGGCAAGATCCGTTTCATCGGGCAATCGGGTTATGAATACGCCGATTTTCTGCGCGTCTATGACGCTGTGCGGCCTGATGTGCTGCAGTTCAAATACAATGCGCTTTTCAACAAGTGGAACGTACCGCAGAGCGATCTCTTCCGCTGGGCGGACGCGAAGAACCTGGGGCTGGTGCTCTTCGGGCCGCTGGCACAGGGGGCTCTGCTGGACAAGTACGCACGTTCTGCGCCGCCGCAGTTCGATGAGGGCGACAACCGCCTGCGCAACGTATGGCTCACGGAGGAGGGGCTGGCGCTGGTGGAGCCGGCTCTGGCGCGGGTCAAGGAGCGGTTCGGGGCTAGTACCGAGGATCTGGTGCGTGTGGCACTGCAGTATGCGCTGCATCGATCGACCAACGCCGTCGTGATTCCGGGGTTCCGGAACGTGAGGCAGGTGGAAATCAACGCAGCCGCATCGGGGAAGCCGTTGAGCGACGAGGAAGCGGGCTTGATCAGGGAGTGGTTCGCCTTCGCCGAGTAAGGTAGGCTGCCACGGTGGAGGCACCCGCCGGAGATACGCCGGTGATAGGTGACAGGCAACGCTCATCTGCTTCCGGTTGGGGAGGGGGCTGGCGAGCGATTTTCGGAAGGAGCAAGAACATGAAGGCCAGACAGCAGTCGATCAGGACGCAGGGGCGGACCGATTTTGTCGACATCACGGGAATGGTCAAGGAATTCGTGGCCGAGGAAGGGATTAGCGACGGTGTCTGTTTCGTCTACGTGCCGCACACCACCGCCGGCGTGACGATCAACGAGAACGCCGATCCGTCGGTGCCGGAGGATGTGATCGGTGTGCTGGAAAGGCTCGTTCCGTGGGAGGCGGGCTATCGGCATACCGAGGGGAACAGCGCGGCGCATGTGAAGGCTTCGCTCATGGGATCGAGCGTGGCCATCCCGGTGGACAATGGCCGGCTCATGCTGGGAACGTGGCAGGGTGTGTTTTTCTGCGACTTCGACGGTCCGCGCACACGCAAGGTGATTCTCAAGGTGACGAGCGGCGAGTAGCCGGCCCGCTCACTGCGCCGAGCAGGAGCACTGCACTGTTCGTGCCCGACGATCACAACCGACCGAACGACGAAGAAGGAGGATCGAGGTGAAATCACTCACAGAGTATCTCTTTTTCGAGGTGCCCTCGCGCAGGGCGTTGATCAACATCACGCCGAAGATCGAGGAGCTCGTCACGAAAAGTGGTGTGCAGGAGGGGCTTTGTCTGGTCAATGCCATGCATATCACGGCCAGCGTGTTCATCAATGACGATGAGTCGGGATTGCATCGTGATCTCGACAAGTGGCTGGAGGGGCTGGCGCCTCACGCACCGGTATCGCAGTACGATCACAACGTGGGGGAGGACAACGCCGATGCGCACCTCAAGCGGACCATCATGGGCCGCGAGGTCGTCGTGGCCATCACCTCCGGCAAGCTCGATTTCGGCACCTGGGAGCGCATCTTCTACGGCGAGTTCGATGGCCGCCGCCGCAAGCGGGTGCTCGTCAAGATCATCGGCGAGTGATCGCCTGTGACCACCATCCGTCCGCCTCCGGCAGCGCCTCCAGGCCGCCAGCCTCCACCCGGGCTGTTTGTTGACCCTGATCCACCGAAAGCGTTCACCAAAGTGCAGAAAGTTCGCGACCACTTCGGGGACCCGAAGTGTGGCGTTCGCAAACCGGTGGTGAACGGGTGGGAGATGGGGCGGTTGGGGATGGTGGGTGTAAGTGTTTGTGGGGGTGGTGGATAGGCGAGTGATAGTTGCTGTGGATGGCTCTCTGTTTTCTCAGTCAGCGCCCGAAAACGGGCCAAATCCCGTTTGCACCCGCGTACATTTGCTCTCCGACTCGCTCAGAAAAACAAACAGAGAGCCGAAGTGGTGAACGGTCGGGCATGATGCTTTCCACATCTGTTCACCTACCGATTCCCCTTGCTGTGCTGGTAAGGATTTCTAGCAGAAAAACACAGCGGGACAGCTCGTTGACGAACTGTCCCGCTGTGGTGAGTCATGGCGAAAGGGCTCAACTGTCCGATGGTAAGGGCGAAAAGGCAAGGCGGAAGCCGACGTGGTAGTAGCAGTTGCCAGGGTCGTTCCAGTCACGATTCGTAGAGCGGCAGTTCAGAGCTTCGCTGTACCAGCTGCCGCCGCGGTGGACTCGGTGCACGCCGCTCACCGGGCCGTGTGGATTATCGTGGGGTGAGGAGCTGTAATACGCCGAGTCATACCAGTCGTTGCACCACTCCCACACGTTGCCAGCTGTGTCGTAGAGACTCCAACCGTTCTTCCCGTCCGAGGTCTGGAAGCTCGTCTGGTTCCCGGGCCAGCCGAAATCAACCTTGTAGTGCAGCTTACCGTTGTAGAAGCCCACCGGTGTAGTTTCGGGCCTGGAGACCTCATAGGGATCACCTGACTGAGTGTAGTTGGCTTGCGACCCGTCTATGCTGTTGCCCCAGGGATACTGGTAGTAAGGATCATATTCCCCGCCGCGGGCTGCTTTCTCCCACTCCGCCTCAGTGGGTAGGCGGTAGCCACCGGCGTCGAAGGTGCACACCCAGGTGTTGAGGTCGTAGCAGGGCGGCAGACCGCACTGTGCGCTGCGCCAGTTGGCGTAGGCTACCGCGCCGTACCAGCTTACGTTCTCCATCGGGTGGTATTCTTTACCAGTTGTGACACTGAATTTGTTGCCATCCCACTCGATGCGACTGTAAACTACGCTGGTTGTCGTATTGCAGTACACCTCGGTGTCGTTGGCCTTGTAGACCACACCTCCGATCACGTCAACCTGATCTTGGTTATAGGCCGAGTTGAGATAGTCGCAGTAGCGTTGGTTGGTGACCTCGTAGATATCCATCCAGAACTCGTCGATGAACACCGCGTGAATAGGGAGCTCGTCCGGCTCTCCCACGCCGTAATGATCACCCATGTCGAACTCACCGACCGGAATCAAAGCCATCCCGGACGGCTCGGAGTTCTCCAGCACAAGGCGGAACCCGAAGGTGAAGTACCGGTCGGCTGGGTTTGCATAATCGCGATTGGCGCAGCGCAGGTTGCTGGTACGGTCTTTCCACGAGCCGCTGCGCAGAACGCGGGTGGAACCACTCGGCGGGCCGTTCGGGTTGTAGTAGGGGCGCTGGCTGTAGTAGGCCGCATCGTACCGGTCATGGCACCACTCCCACACGTTGCCCGCCATGTCGTAGAGACCGTATCCGTTGGCCATGTCGACTCCGGGCGGTGTCTGGTTGCCGTCGTAGAAGCCCACCGGCGTGGTCGGTACAGTCTCGTTTTCAAAGGGATCGCCGGAGTTCAGGTAGTTGGCGTTCGAGCCGTCGATAAGATGCCCCCATGGATACTTGTAGTAGGGATTGAACTCGCCGCCGCGAGCGGCCTTCTCCCACTCCGCTTCGGTGGGCAGGCGGTAGCCGCCTTTGCCGAAGGTGCAGGTCCAGGTATCGAGATCGTAGCAGGCCGGCAGGCCGTGCTCTTGGCTCTGCCAGTTGGCGAAGGCCAGCGCGCCGTACCAGCTCACCTCCACCATGGGATGGTCCTCGTTGCCGGCGAGAACGCTGAATCTGTTGCCATCCCACTCGATGCGGCTGTACGCTGAGCTGGTTGCCGTGTTGCAGTAGGGCTCGGTGTCATTGGCCTTGTAGACCACGCCTCCGATCACCTGGATCTGACCCTGATCGTAGGCCGATTCGAGGAATTCACAGTAGCGCAGGTTGGTTACCTCGTAGACATCGATCAGGAACTCGTCGGTATAAACGGTGTGGACTGGTAGCTCATCGGGATCGCCTGCGACAGCATGATCACCCATCTCGAACTCACCGGCCGGCACGGATTTCATGCCGTGCCACGAAAGATAGTGATACCCCATGTCGATGGTGCCGCTGTCCGGCTCACCGTCGGTGCGCGTGGTGCCCTCGACTATCGGCCCGTCTCCCGTGTTGACGCAGGGGCTGTCGACGAGCTGCCCTGCCGCGATCTGGCTGAGGTAGAAATCGCCGTAGGGACCGTGCACGAAGAGAGGATCTTCGTCGATGTTGCCTGTCCCGGGGTATCCGCCCTCGACATCTGAAAAGGTGATTGTCGGTGAGGCTCCCGGCCCAGGCTCTATATAGATCTCGCTAGCGGCGTTGTCGCCCCAGATGATGGAGTTTTTGATGATGACAGCACTCGTATTGTTGCAGGCGATGCCGCCTCCGTCGAGAAAAGCCGTGTTGAGAGTGATTGTCGCGTTCTCGACTGAGACCCGCGAGTTAGTCCACGCAAAAATTCCACCTCCCCATTGGTCGGTGATATTGCCGTAGATCACATTGTTGATGACGCGAGGGCCGCCCGCAATGCAGTCCTTGAACACAATCCCGCCACCACCATTAGTGGCAAAATTCTCCCTGATGACGTTGTTTTCGATCGCCACGTAGGTCCCATAGGCCGCGATTCCACCGCCGTAGGCGGCCTGGTTACCCTCGATGACATTGCCTAAAATGGTCGGGCTCGAGTCAGAGCAGCGGATGCCGCCGCCGATGAGGTGTCCCGAAGGATCCTGCGATCCGCTGCCATTGGTGAGCGTAAAGCCCTGGAGGATCGAATCGTTGCCCTCGCTGCTCTCGAAAGTCACCACGCTCCCCGATTGGTTGCCATCGATGACCGTGTAGTAGGGACCGAGCTTGCTCTTGACGGTGATCGCCTTGCCACCAAAGTCGATGTTCTCCACGTAAGTGCCTGGCCGAACGAGGACCGTGTCGCCCTTGTCCGCGGCATCGATCGCCGCCTGGATGGTGGGGTAGTCATCCGGCACGATCAGGGGATACGTTTGGGCCGGGATCTCCGCGGCCTGCCCGGACAGTTCTGCTTGGGGATTCACGGCCTGGGCATGGCAAAGGGCTACAGAGAAAAGGATCATGCTGCAAATAAACATCAATATTTTCACAACCATTCCTCCTTATTCAAACTCAGAGTCTCAAATGTGCTGTGCAAAGACCTCTCCGGTAGAGGCCTGCGCATCGATCGTGCCTAGGGTTGCCGAGTCATATCCGCGACAGGTTCCGAAGTCGAACCATACGAGTTGAGACCGAGCGGCTCCAGCATGTTGACACCAGCACGGAGCCCTCCGCTCAGGCTATCCCTGTCGCGTCTCTTTCCGCACTATGTCTGGAGCTCTGAAATTCGAATCCCGCCTGTCAGCAGATTCTGTTGCCAGAATCGTGCCGACCAAATCATTCGCCATCTCTGCTGATTAGTATGAATCCAAGAACATTGAGTTTCAAGCTATCATAAGCTACTGCGTAAATCAGGTTTCAAAGATTCTCATGAAAATGTTTTTTGGGGGGGATACGGTACCGAGGTGGTGCGGCCTGGCGAACCAAAAGCTCGATGCCTCACGGGAGTTGCGGCCCGCCGCACCGCCTCCTCACATCCAACAAACAATAACCACAAACGTCCCCAGATAATACGCCGCAACCAGCACCGCGCCCAGCACGGCATCCCGCCGGCTGGCCATCCGAAACCACTCCGGCCTCACGAACGCGACGGGGATCGAGAACAGAGCCGCTAAACCGATGACGACAAGAGGGATACAAAGTAACTGCATGATAGACTCCTTGTTGAAACGTGTTGATAAGATGTTGAGAACGTAAAGTTGATGCACCGATATTGATTGGTTTGCTGCAGACCAGTCACCACCTCATGAGGACCTCCTGCTCCCGCCACAGCACGGTCTTGACCACCAGTCTGACGGCTCGCTCAGTGGCTTCGATCATCGGCTCCCGGTGCCCTCTAAGGAAAAGCGCTAATCGTCGTATTTGGGCTTCCGATACCCAAGTGGACCCTCGATACCTTTTTTCTCTTCACGCGCAATCTTGGGCGAAAAACGACGTAGACTACGTGGGTGCAGATGAACTCCTACCCAACCGCCGTGCCGCCTCCAACTGCTTATCGCTTTTAGCTGCTCGGAATGGATTTCTCCCTAGCCGATAGGAGTAGATCCAGCAGTTTGGTGCCGTGCATTCCCTGACCCCGTCCGCGCTCCCGCCCATGCACTCCAGACAGAAAGCGCGAATGGCCTTCAGAGGGTTGGTAATAGGCTCCCGGATTATCCGTTCTTCAGCGTTGTAATCGTGAATCATTCGATTCCCCTTTTCCTTGTCGAAATGTAATAAGTTTGTTTTGACCACATGACTTCGGAGGTCGCCGGGCGAAGTGCCCTCTCGCTGGTATTGACCTCCCCGCAAAGAATGGCCCCCTGCACCGTCGGTGACAGAGTGAGCAGCCTCATGATTTGCGCCATCCGCGTCCTGCTCACCCCGAGTCGCTGTGCAGCCTCTGCATGGCTGGCCAGGGTGCCGTCCTCGATGAGTCCCTCGATGTGATGCGCCAGCGCCAGCTGCCGCGCTAGACGGCTGGTAGGGGGGCGCGGTTCATTGGCCGTGCCTTTGCCCTCCACCGCCTCGACCGGCGAATTTCGGAACCGCGCCGTGTACCTCACCCGAACCCCGCTCATGCCATCACCCCCTCAGCCTCGGCCACCAGAGCCCTGACGCCACCCGGCCTGAAGGCGATCTCGAGTTCCCCAGACCGTGCGTCGAAGACAACCTCTTCGATAAGCAGGTGCAGGATGCGTGCCCGCTCCCTCGGGAACAGCTCCTGCCAGACGGGTGTGAAGCTGGCCAGCGCAGTCTTCAGGTCCTGCTCGTCGATGGTTTCGTGCTCAATCCTCGCGATGCGCCCGCGGATATCATCGATGGCTGTGGCTGTCTGCGCCATATCCACCTCGACCTCTCCAATCCTCTCAAGTATCGCGGAAGCACCTTTGCCGGCATCGGCCACGGAGTCGACCAGATTGCGTTTTTGCTCCCGCAGCTTGCCGTGCTCTTTTTCAAGCCGCTTCAGCTCTTTCCGCAGCCCTCGCAGCTCTACCTCCCTCTCTGTCTTCGTGGCCGCCAAGGTCTCCGCCACCACACTCGTGTCCCTGCCAATGGCCATGACCTTCCCAACCACGAACTGCTCGAGTTCCTCGGCACCCACCCGGCTCTTGGGGCAAGCGGCAGCCCCCTGCTTCTGCGCGGTCTGGCAGACGTAGTAGCGATATCGTCGATTGCCGTTCTTGGCGCTGTGGGGGCTGTAGGAGGCGCCGCAGGTACCGCATTTGACGATGCCCTTCAGCAAGGCGCTGTCGCTGTACCTGACGCCGTTGCCGTTGCCCTCATGGGACTTCAGGAGAGCTTGAGCCGCCTCCCAGGTGGTCGTATCGACGATGGCCTCGTGGACTCCGTCGAACACCTCATTGCCGCTGCGCACCTTGCCGATGTAGACCGGATTGGTCAGCAGCCGTCGGAGGGAGACGCGGTCGAAAGGCTTACCCTCCCGGACCTCGCCGCTTTTCGTTTTCCAGCTCTTGGTCGTCCATCCCCTCCGGTTCACCTCGATCACAGTCGCCACCATCGACCCTGTCTCGATGAACAGCCGGAAGATGCCCCGGACCTGCTCGGCCTCTTCGTCATTGACGATGAGTTGTTTGTCCTCAATGTCGTACCCGAGCACAGGCCGGCCGCCCATCCATAGGCCCTTTTGGCGGGATGCGGCCATCTTGTCGGCCGTTCGCTCTGCGATGACCTGCCGTTCGAACTCGGCAAAGCTCATCAAAATGTTGAGCGTGAGTTTTCCCATGGCGTTGGCCGTCGAGAATTGCTGTGTTACGGCCGTGAATGTGACGTCATGTTTTTCGAAGAACTCGATGATCCGTGCAAAGTCTAGCAGGCTGCGCGACAGGCGGTCGATCTTGTAGACGCAAACCGCATCGACTTTCCCGGCCTCGATATCGGCAAGCAGTCTCTGAAACGCCGGCCGATTGACATTGGCTCCTGTGTACCCGCCGTCGTCGTACTGCTGCGGTAGCGCGATCCATCCCTCACCTCGCTGGCTCTGGATGTAGGCCTCGACAGCCTGTCGTTGAGCATCTAAGGTGTTAAACTCCTGCTCCAGCCCTTCGTCGGTCGACTTGCGGGTGTACACCGCCACGCGGACGGTATCGGGTGGACGGGATGCGTCACGGCGTTTTCGTCCGTTTGCCCCGCTCATGCCTTTGCCCTCTTCCGCTTCTTGAGCCCGAAGAACAATTTTCCGTTCCACCGAGCGCCGGTCACGGCCTTGGCGACCGCCGACAGCGATCGATAGACCACACCATCCCACTCGAACCCGTCCTCCAGCGCCTCGACCCGAATCTCCTGTCCATGCCACTGCCTGGTCAGCACGGTCCCGACCGCCGGCAGGTCTGGCCGCCTCGGCCCCCTGACGGCCCCTGTGACGCGACGCGGTCGCCCATCGAGGGGAAGGTCCAGCTCTGCGATAATCTCTTCGAGACGGGCTTTTGCTGGCCGTGTCAGGCCACCGAGTCGCTGTTCCTGCAATCGCCACGCCAGCCGTCGCCACAGCCAGGCCTTGTTTTTGATCCTTGGCTCTGCACCGACCACGGCCCGGTACCGGTCCACGAGCTCGGGCCCGGTCATGGCCCGCAGCTCTTCGATTTCACCGACAATGCTCTTCATGCTGCCTCCTCTCCGGTCTGGGCACCATTGCCGCTAACCGTGGAGACACATGGAGCCGTACTTTTGGTCGAGAGCTCAAGGTGTTTCTGGCTCTCTTTTCCTCCAAGGACCAGCCGCAGGTACCCCCGGGCCAAGGTTGCCGCGATCTCGGCCAAGACGTCCGCGGCGGCCATGGTCTTCGGGTCGAGACGGCCGGTGAGGGCGCGGTCGAATAGGGGAGTGCTGATGCTGACCGTCATGCGGCGCCCTCCCGGAAACCGAGAGCGTCAAAGACCTGCCGCTCGATAGCATTGCGTGCAGCTTGGTCGATTGGCTTCACGTAAAAATGCCGGCTCCCCTTGGCATCGATGCGCGCGGGAAAGTTCAGGTAGAGGTGGCCGTTTATAGCTCGACGAATGCACAAGCCGTCGAGGATGATCGAGCCGTTCAGCAGGCATGAGACCCAGCCGAGGAGTCCAGACTTGGATTCATGGAGTCCCGCCGCTGTAAACCGGATGCTCTCCAGTTTGATGTTGTCTCGTTGTTGATCGATGTCGGATCTCATTGTTTCTCGCTCCGTTCGTGTTCAGCAGACTTGATTCGGTTGGCGTCCACTCTTAGCAATCGATCGCCAACCTCGATGCAGCAAGCAGTCGAACTCGGTGATGGTGGCCCTCTCGCGTACCTCGCTGTGATCAAGTGCCAGCTACCAATCTCAGTCGTCCAGTTACGCATGTCGCGTCTCCAACTTCATCAGTCTTTGTAGGGCATCCGAGCATCATCAGCGCTCTTCGATGGGTTCGTTTTTCGCTTGCCGTCACTCGGGGCGATGATGCCGATCTCTTCGAACGCCGGGTTTTTCAGGACGAAGGCCACCCGGTTTCCGCGCCCGCTACCGTTGCGTGTTTTGTCAATGATCACGGT
>Ga0190283_1000620_pt1 | contig 18157 bp, 15 predicted proteins | sample 48691801_MG_FD_161669 | JGI IMG/M metagenome (GOLD analysis project Ga0190283, IMG submission 161669) | Hydrothermal vent microbial mat bacterial communities from Southern Trench, Guaymas Basin, Mexico - 4869-18-0-1_MG | ecosystem: Environmental > Aquatic > Marine > Hydrothermal vents >...
GTTTTTTGCAAATTACTTATTTGAAAGAATACGCCTTTATTTTATTTTTTTAAATCATAATTTACACACAAGATTTTACGCTATCGTTTTAAGAAAAATATTTTTTGTTTTCATCTGAGTGTATGATACAATACTAATATAAAATAAGTATATTAATCTATAATATTTTATATTTTGCAGCACTGATCGGTTTTAAAATTATATAATATTGATATATAATATATTTAGTTGCATACATTTGATTATTACTATTTGATAGTATAGAGTAACACAAGTTACTTACTCATTAGAGTAGATTAACTTTTTAAAAAGGTGGGTGAATGAAATGGCAAAGACAACCGGAAAGAAAAAGTCTGAGGAAATCGGGATAAACGGACTTAACAGTATCAGTAATCTTGAGGCAGAGATAATGAAAATAGTCTGGGACAAGGGAAATGTCACTGTAAGAGAAGTGCATGAGACCATGCTAAGAAGAGAGATTGAAAAGAAGGAACATAGTTTTATTCCTTATACTACGGTAATGTCCACTATGACCACACTTGCAGAGAAACAATTATTAAAACAAGACAAGACTGCAAAGACATATATATATTCTGCTGCTGTTGATAAAAAGGAACTTTCCAAGAGTATCATACAGTCAGTTTCTGATAAGCTCCTCGAAGAAAGTGCCAGCGGGATGGTTTCCAGATTTTTATCAGATTCCAGGAACCTGACTAAATCGGGTATTGAAAAACTAATGGACGAAATAGACAAATCCTAAAAAAGGATTTGTCTATTCTTTCTTTGCCGGCTGCCTGACTGTGGAAGATAACTTTTCTATAAATAATAGTGCCTTTTTGTTATTAAACTTATTTAAAGCAAATATAAAAATATATTTGCTTTTTTTGTTAATCAATACAAATATATGATTTATAGAATAATTACCAATTAGCCTGATCATCTTTTTTCCTTATAATTTTATAAAAAAATACTTATAAACATTTATATAATATATGATTTATAATAGAATGTTTTTCCAGGATCTACAATAAAGGGATACTTATGGTATTAACGATTCTAACAGGATACATACTACCGATAATGTACGACAGTTTTGTAACACTGGCACTGGTTCTTTTCTTCCTGTTTATATTCAGAATAAAGGACTCCGGGATAAGAATATTGTTTTTCTTCCTTCCGCTTATAAAGCCATTCCTGATAATAGCTGAAAAGTTTGAGCCATCTCCTAACTTTGTAAACGATAAACCCCTAAATTCCGGCCTGAGGTGGCCCGATCCCACAAATATCTTTACGGGATTCAGAGATTCCGGTATAGAAAGCACGCTGTTTGTCTCAGATATCAACTATATCCTGATAATAACGGCCATTGCAGTCATCATCGTAACACTCATTTTAAGATGGATAAATCTCTACCTCTTCTATAGAAAGCTTGCTTTTGAGGAAAAGGTTGCTCCTGAAGATGCACCTGTGATCTATAGCATTATGAATAAATTTGCTAAAAGAACCACGATAAAACCTCCGGATATTTCCCTCACGCACAGGAGATATATATCGCCATTTATTGTGGGTGTCAGAAGTGTGACAATGGTATTGTCTCCGAGTCTCTTTGAAGTACTGGAACATCCTGAAAAAGAGACCATTATCCACCACGAGCTTTCACATATAAAAAGGAAAGATAACCTTATAAGCTGGGTAGCGATGATGTTAAGGGACGTTTTATTCTTCAATCCCTTTGCCTATATAGCATATTTCCTTATAAGAACAGAGCAGGACAGCGGAAGTGATAAGGTGATGGTAAAATACTCTGGGAGGCCCGTGAGAGAGATCGCAAAAAGTCTTTTGAGCGCAATAATGAAATTAAAATCAACCAGTTCCGGTGATGCCATAACCGGTCCGGCACAGACTTTAAGTTTTAACCCGGGCAGGTTCTTTTCCCAGCATAGATTGAAAAACAGGATAAGGCTGATCTTGCGGACCGGCCGGAACAGGATCGCAATGAGGATATTCCCAAGAATAATGATGTTTATATTGTTTTTTCTTATCCTTATACTTCAAATATTTTTTATAATAAATATTGGTGATCTTAGTATTTATTTACGATAAGAATCGACCCCATAACCATAAAAACTCAGTGTTTGCACATAATACCATGATAATATGATGAGTAGCATTTTATTAACAGTATTCACAGACTTGAGGTAAAGCTCGTCAGATCATACCGCATATAAGGAATCCAGCATTAATGCCTAAGCCTCTACCTGTATGCTATCTACTTTTGCCACAATGACAGAGTCCACGGTCCTGTCTTTTGTCTCATCGGTCTGTCTTGCAGAACTTCCGTTTACTACAAGCACTTTTTCACCGATCCCTACACCTACTATATCTACAGCTACAACAAAAGGTCCCAGGAGTTTCCCTTTTAAGTCGATGGCTTTTACTATAAGAAGTTTCTTCCCGATCAATTTTTCATTTTTCTGTGTGGCTACGACATTCCCTACTACCTGGCCCAATACCATATATATCTCCCGGTTCTCTTTTAAAAATAAATTATATCAACCTGTAATATTGATTTTATCGATTATTGCGATGATCGAGGCATCCACAGGGACATCATCTTCTTCGAACGCCCAGGTGGCCTCTGCTCCATCTTCATATCCGATCATATCTCCTACACCCGAAGAGGTTGCGTCCAGGGCCACAAGGAAATCCCCTGAATCTTTTCCGGTTTCCATATCAACAGGCTGTATTACCTGGATCTTCTTTCCCTTAAGTCCTTTATACTTAATAGTCGAGACTATATTTCCTATTACCCGTGCATAATACATACATCAACCTTTAAAAAACTTCAAATTTCCGATCAAACAGCAAAGATTTTACCAGATAAATAATTATAATTTAAGTCCCAATTGCATCTTTGCGGCTTTAAGTGTGTTTTTTAAGAGCATAGCTATAGTCATCGGTCCTACTCCGCCAGGTACCGGGGTGATATAGCTTGCTTTTGGCTCTACTTCAAGAAAATTGACATCGCCAATAAGCGTGGCCCCCTTTTTTTCAAAATCATCTTTTCTCCATTTAAGTACTTCGGGATCCGCCTGATCCTTTGATATCCTGTTTATACCCACATCGATAACTACCGTTCCCTCACTGACCATATCGCCTCCAATAAGATTAGGCCGGCCTGCTGATACGATAAGTATTTCAGCATCTCTTGTATGCGCACCCATATCTCTTGTCTTTGTATGACACACAGTGACCGTTGCTGATTCATTTATGAGAAGCAGTGCCATTGGTCTGCCCACAATGACGCTTCTACCGACAATGACAGCTTCCTTTCCCTTTATCTTGATATCTTTTCTTTTCAACATCTCTATTATGCCTGATGGTGTTGCGGGCACCAGACACTCCTGTTGTGCGACAAGCCTTCCCATACTCATAGGATGAAATCCGTCAACATCTTTTTCCGGGAATATTGATTCAAGTACCCTGTTTTTGTCTACATGGGACGGAAGAGGCAGCTGGACCAGTATACCATGGACATTAATGTCGTAATTAAGATTGTCTATTTTTTTCAATAATTCCTCTGTGGATACATTTTCATCCATTCTGATAGCCTCGGATTTAAAACCTACCTGTTCACATCCAAGCTGCTTATTTCTGACATATACTTTTGATGCCGGATCATTTCCGACAAGTATCACCGTAAGTCCCGGCCTTGCTCCTTTTAACCTTACTATCTCGCTTACTTCCTCTGCTACTTCTGCTTTTATATCCTTTGCGATCTCTGGTCCGCTTATTAGCTTAGCTATTTTAATCACCTCCCTGACTACTTATTAGTAAATAACAGGTCCTGGAATGGCAGTACCGCTCCAGGACCTGTTAAAATCTCAGATATTACCTATGGCTATCTTTATACTAGATCTTGTAATCGGCCATACCTCCAAAAAAGGGCTGCACCACCGTATACGTCATATCTATTATAAATTATGCCATATTAAGCAAATTTTAAGTAGTATTTGTTACAATTTAGAACAATCCTACAATATTGCCATTTTCGTCTATGTCTACTTTATTTCCCGCAGGCTCTTTGGGTAATCCAGGCATGGTCCTCATCTGTCCAAGGAGTGGATAAAGAAAACCTGCACCGACCGAGGCCCTTACATCCCTGACCGGAATAATAAAACCTGTAGGCCGCCCCTTAAGATTTGGGTCATGGGACAGAGATAGATGTGTCTTTGCCATACACATAGGGAGTTTATCAAAACCCTGCTCCGTATAAAGCTTTATTTTCTTTTCAGCTTCAGATGAGTAATCTACGCCTTCGGCACCATATATCTTAGCCGCAATTGTCTCGATCTTTTTCTTGATCGGCCAGTCAAGCGGATAGAGGAACTTAAATTCAGAAGGCTTCTCGGCAGCTTTCACAACAGCTTCAGCAAGATCAGTACCGCCGTCTCCACCTTTTAACCATACTTTTGAAATAACAGCATCCTCTGCACCAGCAGCAAGCGCCTTTTCCCTTACAGCATCCACTTCTGCCTGTGTGTCGGATTCGAAATGATTTATTGCAACGACTACAGGTACTCCGAAAAGGTTCATATTCTCGATCATCTTTTCAAGGTTCTCACAACCTTTGCTAACTGCTTCCACATTTTCAGTTTCCATTTTTTCCTTATCGACACCCTGACCCGGTATAAATTCAAAACCTCCGCCATGCATTTTTAGTGCCCTTACGGTAGCAACTATGACAACTGCATCAGGTTTGAGTCCGCTATACCTGCATTTGATGTCCATAAATTTCTCCGCACCGCAATCAGCTCCAAATCCGCTTTCTGTGACTACATATTCACCAAGTTTTATAGCCATCTGGTCAGCCAGGATGGAGCTGTTGCCATGGGCGATATTTGCAAATGGACCGGCATGCACAAAACATGGAGTATGCTCTATTGTCTGTAAAAGATTAGGTTTTATGGCATCCTTCAGAAGTACGGTCATGGCACCGGCAACCTGGAGATCCTCAGCAGTAACAGCCTTTCCGTCATATGTGGAGCCTATCACCATTTTGCCCAATCTCTGCCTGAGATCCTTTAGGCTGGTAGTCAGCGCAAGTATGGCCATTACCTCTGAAGCTACTGTGATATCATATCCAGTCTCTCTTGGATTCCCGTTTAGTGCCCCGCCCAGGCCTATTATAATATTTCTCAAAGCTCTATCACTTACATCCACTACCCTGTTGAGGGTTATTGAGAATGGATCGATATTGAGGTCATTGCCCTTCATCAGGTGTGTGTCAAGAAAAGCACAGAGAAGATTATGGGCTATACTTATTGCATGATTATCTCCAGTAAGATGAAGGTTGAAATCTTCCATGGGCAGGACCTGTGAATATCCTCCGCCAGCTGCTCCTCCCTTAATACCGAAAACCGGTCCCAGGGAAGGTTGACGGATACATGTTATCGTCTTTTTGCCTATCTTGTTCAGTGCCATGGAAAGACCAATAGTGGTAACTGTCTTTCCCTCTCCCAGCGGAGTAGGCGTTATTGCCGTAACATCAATATACTTGCCATTGGGTCTGTCCTTGAACTCTTCGATCACGTCAAGACTGACTTTGGCCTTATTATTGCCATACAACTCCAGATGGTCCTCGCTCAGACCTATGGACCCGGCTATTTCCCTTATATGTTTCATCTCCGCAGCCTGTGCGATTTCAATGTCGCTTTTCACCTTATAGCTCCTTTCGCTTTTTTGATACTAGGATGTATATTCCTTTAAAAACTTAGATACTTCTCCTGCTTCACGGGGTCCGACTACTACCTTCCAGCCATCTCCAAGCTCATCTTCCAGCTCGCCCTGGAGCTGAGCGACATATCCCGGTATGACAATCTCATTTTTGGAGGTCCTGTCACCGATCCCGCTTTTCTTTACAAACTGGGCAATAAGTTCAGGAACAAATTTACCGGCTGCCCAGGCAGTAAGGACGGACTGTCCTTCCACATTCATTACAAGCAGCCATGCATCGACTTTACTGGTCTCTACTTCCCCTGAGATTATAAAATATGTAAGTGAGAAATTGGTGGTTATAAGTATTGGTGAATTTTCATCAGGTTTACCTATTTCATAGATCTTTTCCTCTACCTGCATGGGCCTTCTGGGATCAGTATATATATTTTGCCTGTATACAAGAAGTGGGTATATGTTATGTCTGTTTGCGTTTGAAAGTACTATTATTGAAGCATATTTTGCCACAAAGACGGCTGCCAGCAGTGCTTCCGTCTGCGGATCATCTGTCATCTCATCAGTAAATACTATGGTGGGATATCCAAGATTTCTCTCCTGCTTCTTTATGGCAGCTGATCTCAATATGACCTGATTATAGAAATCATCCTTCAACTTCCTGGACCCGATATCTATGATCATGTTCCTGATCCCGGCTTCCCTGGCTTTAGCTGTAAGTTCCATTACCTCATCTAAAGAACTGCCTTTTACCACTATCGGACATCCGGTGTCTTTACCTATTGCTAACATGTCGTCAATATTTTCCTTGCCTGCTCCGTGGATGAGAGGTTTTCTATCCTTGAATTTTTCTGCTGCTTCTTTTAGTGTAGCTGTATCTGCTGATACCAGTACCATGGGTTTTTTTGAAAGGGAACTTATTTTTTCAACTGCTGCCATAAACTTTGCTTTGTCGCCAGATCTATTCTTTATGCATACTGCATCCAGTGCAAGCGTCATCCCGACTCTTTCATAAGCTATGTCGTTTATATCCCCGACCATGGACTCTATCTTTTCGTCCGGCATATCATCATTTATAGTAACTGCAAATGCATTCTGGTTTACAAATGTCCTGTCATGCCTGAAAAGTACTGTCTCTTCTCCAATAGTAATGACTTCTTCCCCTGAACCTATTTCAACTTTTAGGATAGGTGGCTGTGAGGCCTCCGATAGTGATTCTTTTACCTCATCAGATACATGGGGGCATTTTTCAAGTTCCACCTTGCCGGATGCAAGCTGCATAGCAAAAGCCAGACAGGTTGGAAAACCGCAATCCTTGCAATTTGTTTTGGGTAGCTTCTTGAATATCTCTAAACCGCTTAATGCCATATTTATCTCTCCTTAACTTATAATATAGAAATTTATTTATCATTTTAGGATTACATCATGGGCTCCATCTCAAGTACCGGATGGTTGACTTTCTGTATCCACTCCATAACCTGTTCTTCTGTATCAGCATCTTCCTCAGTGGCAATTTTATCAAGGAAGCCATCCAGTCCCATATCTTTTAATCTATCCTCAAGAACATCCCTTATTTCTTCTTTAAGCGCCTTTGGCATCCACACAAGCCTCTTTAATCCTCCATCGGCTTTGATAAACTTCTTGGAACCGATAAAGTACTTGCTTATACCGATAAATCCCGGAGTCTGGATACCTCCCCCTACCATACCGGCTATCGTTGAAAATTTCATCCCGCTGGGGGTCATCCCCGAGTGTTCGCGGTTTACTGCCATTATTCCATTGGTAGAGGGCAGAATTGTGACTATCACTTCAAAACAGCCGCATGAAGTCATCGGATCCACGATCATGGAATAAGCTGAAAAAGATTCCAGTGTCTGGTTTGAAGCCTTGTAGACGAACTCATTGACACCCTTCCATGTTCCCAGGTTTTCATCGATTATCTCACCTTTTTTGATAGGCTGGTTTGGACCTGTGGGATTGATCTCATTTGATGCCTTGCAGTCCAGCCAGTTATATGCTCCGCATAAACCGGGCCTCTCAGGCGAGACGGCGCAAATATGATTGGGGGCAAAGGACTGGCAAAGCGAACATGAATAGAATGTATCTACTGATTCATCTGTAAGCGTCTTTAACCTTTCGTCCCTGACCCTGAAGACTTCCTTGGCCCTTGCTTTAAGAGCTATTACATCTTCGGGTTTGGTATATATCTTTATCTGGATCTTATCCATTATATTTCCAAAATCCGAATGCATCTTGGCATGAAGTATGGTACCGATATGCTTTATTTTAAATCCGCTTTTAACAGCACTTTTAGAGAACCTTACCCATGTGATATCCCTCTGGCCCATATGGAATATACCGGTTGCATAATTGACAAAATAATGTATCTGCCTTTCCATCACGGGTTCGAAATCATCCTGCATCTTTCTTCCGCTTACAAGTACCTCGACACCAAGAGGAAGAACATCTCCCTCTCCTATATCATCTATGTCCGGGCCAAACACTTCCACCTTTCCATCTTCTATTTCAGTTGAATCGGTAGTATGGAGAAATTCAACAGCTTCGCTCTTATTGCCGCCAAATTCTACAAATGTGTCTTCTTTCCTTACCCTTTCACCCTCAAAGGCAGCTCCAAAAGCAACAGGTATATCTACCTTATCTATAGTGATCTTGAGCCCCCTGACCTCAATAGCTTTCGATACCATCTCTTCAGAAGGGATGTTTGATACTACATGCTCATAGGTACATATGCCGCGGGGAAGTATTTCCGGGATATTTGTATCCGCTATCGTCGGAAAGCCATAATTTATGGCACCGGCCGCATTGGCATACTTTAATTCATCCACTTCACCAAGAGCCAGTACAAAGGCAAATACCCTGTTCTTATTATACAGGAGCATCCTGCTGTAATCCCCGCCCTGGACCCCTCCAAAGGAGAGCGCTGCTCTTGCAGCAAACCCAAGGGCATATATCGTAGCGGTTATATCTTTTCCGAATGGAACGAGCCTCGTGTCCCAACCAAGCTCAATACCTTCCTGGTCAAGCTGTTCCGCCATAGAAGTGCCGTTTGTCTCACCTGTCATAAATACATAGATATTTTTTTCCTGTAGCTCCCTTGCGATCTTTACCGCTGTCTTGCTGTCTTTTGCAGCTCCGACACATGCAGCAAAACCGGGTGCGGTTCCATCTACAAACTCAATACCTCTTTCCCTGATGATCAGATCAGTTGCGGCTCCGAGCCATATACCATCAACAGGAGAAGGTCCGTCAATATATTTGATGGCCTCTATTATCTCCTCGGCCCAGAGTGTAGCAATACCGGCATCCAGGGTACCGCCGAGATACGGCAGCCACATTTTTTCAGAAGGTACGGCCGGAAGCAATCTTCTTGCTTCTTCCAGGACTTTTGTACAGTCGGAAAGCTTTTCCACCTTGACACCCGACATACTGTAGATGATAGGCAGGTAATAGCCGGTATCCGGGAATTCCACTATCTGGTCCTTACCGTTCTTTTCAATACTTTTTGCGAGCATCTGTTCTGCCCGCTCCAGAGTCTTATAAGCTCCTTTTATAGCACTGGTTGCAATAATCTTAGACATCTTTCAATGACCTCCTTGCTTCCATATCTAATAGTACTCTTTCCTTGGCCACATCCAGCTTGAGGGCCCTTCTCTTCTCCTGTATTACTTCGATCACCTTATTCAGGAGTTCGTCGATATCAGCAATATATTCAAGTTGTCCACCATATTTTTCCTGCCATCCCTTAGTCATCATCTCTTTTACTTCAGCACTTGATTCAACCGGGATCGGCTCTCCGCTGAAAGCCACATAAGCTCCTGAGGCTGCAACATATGTTCCTATTGAAAGAGCTTTTTCACTCATCCATTCAGGTGCAACCCCTGCAATCGGCAGATCACTGATGTCATCTCCCAGTCCGCCTTCCCTGACCATATCAGATACCACTGTAAGTATCCTGGAATTATCAACACAGGAACCCAGGTGAAGCACAGGAGGTATTCCTACTGTTTCGCATATGGATCTTAATCCTTCTCCAGCCAGCTCCATCGCCTCTGATTCCATAAGACCGCATTTAGCTGTAGAAAGTGCCCCGCATCCTGTCTGGACCACAAGGTAATCCCTGGATATAAATTCCCTGGTAAGATAATTATGGTACTTATCATGGGTGCATCTTGCATTATTGCATCCGACTATCCCCACTATGCCCTGTATCCTGCCATCTATTATGGCATCATTTAAGGGCCTGAAAGAACCTCTGAACTTTCCGCCAAGCATATATTTTATGTATTCTCTTGAAAATCCGGCAATAAGATCGGACTTGATATCAGGAATGCATACTTCCTTCGCCCTGTTCGGGTAATTATCTATAGCCAGCTTGATTATCTCCCTGGCAAGCTTCAGTCCATTATCTTCCTCAAATTGCATATGAATAGCGCCGGGGATCTTGCATTTCGGTGAGGATGTTATAAGTTTTGTGTGATATTTTTTAGTGATATCTCCCAGAGACTGCATTATGCACTGGACATCGACTATCATAGCCTCGACTGATCTTGTCATTATTGCCAGTTCCTGGGAAAGAAAATTACCAATAGGGGCCACTCCCTGTCTCATCAGCACTTCGTTTGCGGTACAGCATATACCGACCACATTTATACCGTTTGCACCTTTTGTCTTTGCATATTCTACAAGCTCGGGATTGTCAGCAAGTGTTGCAATTATCTCTGAGAGGGTAGGCTCATGACCGTGGATAACAATATTAACTTCATCCTCTTTGAGCATTCCGAGATTTGTCTTTGCCCTGTTTGGTTTCGGAGTTGAAAATAGTATATCACTTATCTCGGTAGCTATCAGGGAACCGCCCCAGCCGTCGCCAAGTGCAGTTCTTACTGCCTGGTCAAGGATATTCTCAACATCCTGGTCAACACCCATATGGGTCCTGTGAAGCATTTCTACTACTTCTCTATCAACTCCCCTTGGTACAACCTTGTTCTTCCTCCAGACCTCCTGTCTCTTTTCAGGAGCGATCTTAACAGGATCTATCTCACCGGTCTGCTGTCCGAAAAGACTGAGGGCTTTTTCTGACACTTCCACGCCTATCTCACTTATTTCCCTGCCTTCCGTCTTTATATCCAATACTTTTGCAAATTCAATAAGTTTTTCCGGATCTTTTATTTTTACACCTTCTGCCTTGTCCTGTGCGGCAAGCCCCAGCAGATGAGCAAGATCCCTCCCATGGTCTGAATGAGCCGAAGCTCCGACTGCAATGCTCCTTGCCAGGTTCCTGGCAGCGATTGTCCCCATTGTTGCACCGCAAAGGCCCACCTTGCCTTCTTTTAGCCTGCAGGGCCCCATCGAACAATTCTTACAGCAGATACCTGATGCACTTGAACCAATGGGACATGGTTTCATGGATTCCGACCTGTCAAAAACAGTAGAGATCCCAGGATCCATATTTACGAGCATCTCACATACTGCCTTATCTTCCGATATATCTTCCGGTTTTCTTTTTTCTTTTGCCATTATTTTTAAACACCATCCTTTTTTAGTTTCAAACTACAGAAGGTCATCAATTAATTTTTTAACCAGGCTTACTGCTTTCGGATGTCTCATAACCAATATGTTCGAACCTGAAAGCAAAAGGCTCACACATGAGATAGCTTCCCAATTTATGCCTCTTTGTTCCTGATCTCCCCATTCAGGAGAATTTTCCTGGCTTTCTTTGGCCTCTTTGACTTTCCATACTTCGGGAGCTATATCATTTATTATTGGCATCTGTGTCATCTTATCATCCTGAAGAAGCGCAGCTATTTTCAGTCTTTCCATGGCAGAATGACAGTATTCCAAACCATAGCCCAGACCCGAACTTGCAGGGTCCATGACTATCCTGTCCGGCGGAAGACCAAGCTGTGTGAGAAGTATGTTGAGCTGCTTTGCAATATTTACATCGAGCTGGTTAAGTGATGTGACATTATTATTATACCCCATAGCTGCAGCAGCTATCGTCTTGTAATTATCTTCTTCCGCCCAACCCATCAGGATATTGCTATCTGCATTCTTTTCAGATACCTTTTTCATCACTTCAGCGATCTTGTCTATCGGGCCCGTTCCGTAGACTATAAGCGGTTTAGATATGGCTTCCCGCAAGTCTTTTGTTATCTCTGCCGCATCTTCCGGACTCATATTTTCGCCGTCAGGATTAATGCGTGTGAGCTTAAGGCATATAGCATCTGCATCATATTCTTCAATATTCTTTTTTGCCCATTTTATGGGATCATCAAAGACATCTTCAAAATATTTAGATACGATTTCGGGCCATCCTGAAGGTTTCCCATCATATACTTCCATTGCCACTATCGGCTTATTGGGATTTTCTCCTTCAAAAGTGTAGAACGGTAAGGCTGTCTCACCTCCTACAAGCACCTGGGAATCACCGGTACCGAGTTTTAATTCATTGATCTTTCCGGAATAGGAATTTTTTGGAATTTGAAAGCTCAAACCTTTCCCCCCTTGCATATAGTATTACAAATTAATAAATTCATTTATTATGCCCTATAAAACACAGAGAATAATCTTAGCCATTCTACCATTTTTAAAAAAAAACTTCAGGTTCTTTTTATGCTTTATTGCCGCGGACCTGCCGGTTTAAATGGAACATTATTTATATATGCACATATGTGCATTCAATGAACAATTTTAAATATTATATCGGAAGGGATTTAATTTACAAGGTATTATTGCACTATTTATAGCGCAGCTTATTGCAGTCAAGATCCTAAACTACACCGATCTTTTCCAGCATGGCGCGGACCTGTACCAGTGCCGTACTGTCTCCGGGAAGGTCAAAGACTGAACCACCTTCAAGATCCATATCATATATGTTTTCATCTACATTTATAGTTCCAAGAAGATTTAACCCTTTCTCCCTTATGCTTTTTTCAAGCCGGCCGTCAAGCTCTCCATCGACCCTTCCGACAATAAGATGGATCTCTCCAGCCGAGACATCTACTTCCCCTGCCAGGTCCCTTATCCTTGCGGCCGTAAGTATCCCCCTTGGAGAAGGGTCGGATACTATAAGGAGCCAATCTACATCGCTTGTCGTCCTCCTGCTCAAGTGCTCCATTCCAGCTTCATTGTCCATTACTACCCACCCGTAATTGTCCTGGAGTGTATCAATATATGTCTTGAAAAGATTATTTGCCGCACAATAGCACCCTGGGCCCTCGCCCCTGCCCATTACCAGAAGATCAAAACTGCTCTCCTCGATAAGTGCCTGGTGGACATTCATCTCAACCATCTGGTCCTTAAATATTCCTCCGGTCATCCTGGGGGCATTTTTTCTAAAATCCTCCCTGATCATGCCTATTGTTGAAGATACCTCGACACCCAGCACTTCATTAAGATTGGAGTTTGGGTCAGCATCAAGTGCCAGGACCGTTCCCTTTCCTCCATCGATCAGGTTTCTTATTATAAGACCGCTTGTGGTGGTCTTGCCCACTCCTCCTTTTCCTGCTATGGCGATTTTCTTACTCATGGGTCAATGGGATCCTTTCAAAAAATAAAGATAATTATAAAAATTTATTTATCAATAGAATATATATATTCTTCTACCGTTGGGAAATCTTTCATGTCTGTATAGGGCAAGAACAGGCCCGCTACATACCGGTCCATAAATTTCATATTAACACTTAATTCTATATATGTAATATGGCCGGCAATCCTGACGCTTTCTTTATATTTATCCTCTGACATTATACTCAGGTATGCGCCGGTAACTGAAGTGTTCCCAAGAAAATGATATCTGTCTATATTTATATCAGGGAGCATCCCTATCATCACCGCATTCCTTATATTGAGATTCCTTCCAAGACCTCCTGCAATATATACTTTTTGCAGATCATGCACGCTGAGATCCACTTCTTCAAGAAGAGTCCTTATTCCTGCGTATACAGCTGATTTTGCCCTGATCAGATTATCAATATCCACTTCGCTAATAAAAATATCTTTTCCGGTAGCACTCTTGTCAGCCGGTATTATCACATACTTGCAATCCCTTTCCTCACAGAGAAGGTATTTATTGCCGATATCCTTATTGAATTTTCCTTTTCTATCTATGACTCCCTTTATATACATCTCCCCCAGAATATCAATAAGGCCCGAACCGCATATACCTTCAGGAGTACGGTTCCCCACTACATCTACATCACATTTGAATGTCTTCTGGTCTATTGATACTTTTTCAATCGCGCCGTCAGCGGCCCTTATGCCGCATTTTACCCCGCCGCCCTCAAAAGCAGGCCCGGCGGAACACGAACACCCCATCATCCATTCCGAATTCCCCACAACAAGTTCTCCATTGGTGCCAAGGTCCAGGAAAAGGGCCAGTTCGCTTTCATCATACATCCCGCTGGCAAGCACCCCTGAGGTTATATCCCCTCCAAGATAACTGGCGACTCCCTGTATGCTGTAAACATGTGCATTGGCAAGATGTCTTATACCGACTTCCCTGGTAATTGAATTCGAAAACTTATTTCCCACAGTAACATATGGTTCTTCCCTTATAAATCTCGGCGGGACCCCGTAAAAAAGGTGCATCATCGTAGGATTACCGGCTATCATCACCGATACTACATCCCTGGCATTAATACCGCTGTCTTTGAGCAATTTTTTTATAAGGTCATTCAGGGTATCTGTCAGGATCTCTCTGAGTTGTGCCAGGCCTCCCGGTTTATTTGAATATACTATCCGGTTTATGATATCTTCCCCGAATTTTATCTGGGGATTATATTCAGACTGAATGCCAAGGATGGAACCGTCAAGAAGATCGACCAGATACATAACAAGACTGGTAGTACCTATATCCAGAGCTATACCGTATATCTTCTTATCCAGGTGCCCACTGTGAAGATCGATCATGATCTCATTTTCCTTATCCATTATAACGGTTACCTTCCAGTCCTGCCTCCTTAATGCATCGGGGAGCTTCCGGATAAGATGTATTGGAATATCGGGATCTTCTATTCCCGTCGTTTCCTTTATGCTTTTTTTTATCCTGTAAAGATCACTTGTACCGTATGACAGAGTCGGTTCTTCGACTACAAGGTTTTCTTTTAGGAACCAGGGTTTCACCTCAATACTGGAAAGCTCTTCGGTGCTTATCCCCGAATAAGCCTTTGAGGCCCTGCTGCTAAATTTCCCCTCAGCTATTTTTGCCCTGCTTTTTTTATGTTTTGGTATCTCTACTTCAAGATCGCTTTTTACCCTGGCAAGACATGAAAGGACAAAACCTTTCCTTTTATCATTTGCGGAAATAAATTTAGTTTTTTTTGATCCAGTATCACCTTTTATCACTTTCACCCTGCATCTTCCGCATGTTCCAACGCCGCCGCAGGAAGAATCTATATTGAGGCCGCTGTCAAGAATAGCCTGGCGGAGATTGTAACCGGGAGGGACTTTGATGGACCTGCCATCCGGAAGGAATTTAATGAGATATTTCTTAGTTTCAGCCATTCTTTGCTATATTTCCAGACTCATTGAAAATTTATTATATGTCAGTACTTATTTGACCTTAAGTCTTATTAATTTTTCAAAAAATTATATTATATAGACATCTAAAAATCAAAATGGAAGGAGACTTATGCCACCTTCCATTTTATTATATATAGATCATTTAATCATATTATGTCTTATTCTTGTATAACGGTCTGAACAACAGCCGTTCCTTCATCTTTGGTCTCGATCACCATAATAGTAATGATGAGCCCCTCTCCATTTGCGGTAAGAGTGGAAGTCTTGCCGTCATCTCCGCTCATAGTAAACTCGCCCTCTATGTTCCAACTGCTTAGCTTATCCTTGTACCATGCAAACACATCATCTCCTGCATCTTCTGTAGTACCACTTATAGAGAAACTATCCTTATCATTTTCAGTACTTTTCCATGATGTATTTATTTCCATATCGGGGTATACAGCAACATTTTCCGGAAAACCCTCAGGAAGCTCTGCGCCTGAACCAATAGCGACCTCGCCTTCATCTGATTTTATCTCTACCGTCTCATCATCAGCACTTATATCTACCCCGCCATCATCACTCTGTATGCTCACCTCTCCATCTTCAAGATCTATCTCCACATTCTCTCCGCTGTCTTTTTCAATGGCTTTCTCTATTGCTTCTTCTGCGATCTTCTCAGCAATATTTTGTCCAAACTTGCATCCGCTTGCCAACAGCAGGACCAGCAACATGGATGCTATTACTGCAGCTATTACTATTATTTTTTTCATCTCTTTCTCCTTTTTTGGATATGGCTTATAAATTGTCTTAAGTATAATTCAATATATATTCTACTAAAATAATCTCTATAATAAAATTGGATATCTATATGATGGTGCAGGACCATCTTTTTAAATATGCAGATCCGGCCAGTTAAAAAAATAACGGCAGCGGATCACCAGGACCATCCGGCAATGGACCCTCTACTTGCTTCTATCTATTCCATAAAAGCTCATAAAGGCCTCATCAGGTATATCTACCCTTCCGATCTTTTTCATCCTCTTCTTGCCTTTCTTCTGTTTTTCGAGCAGTTTTTTCTTTCTTGTGATATCTCCCCCATATAGTTTGGCTGTCACATCCTTACGGTACGGAGCGACTCTCTCCTTTGCTATGATCCGTTTGCCTATAGTCGCCTGTATAGGCACTTCAAAGTTCTGCCTCGGTACGATCTTCCTTAGTCTCAGGGCAAGCTCTCTCCCGATATAATATGCATTATCCATATGCACGATCACTGACAGCTCATCCACCCTGTCGCCCGCGACAAGAATATCCAGCTTGACCAGGTCCGACTGCTCGAATCCGATCACCTCATAATCAAGGGACCCATACCCTGAGGATATGGATTTTAGCTGATCGAAAAAATCCACTATTATTTCCGAAAGCGGGATTATATATTTAAGCTCTACCCTTTCTATGGAAATATATATCATATCCACAAAGTCTCCTCTTTTGGACTCTGCAAGCTTCATTATCTTTCCGATATATTCTTTTGGACTGATAATGGTCATTTCAGTATAGGGTTCTTCTATGCTTATTATTCTTTCCTGATCAGGAAAATCAGAGGGCCTCTTGACCTCCATAGTACTGCCGTCGCTTAGCTGTATCTTATAGGCAACATTGGGAGCTGTCGTGATAAGCTTCAGCCCATATTCTCTTTCCAGCCTCTCCTTTATTATTTCCATGTGGAGGAGCCCCAGGAAACCACATCTGAAACCAAAACCAAGAGCGGTTGATGCTTCAGGGACAAAGTCAAGAGAGGAATCATTTAATGACAGCTTTCCCAGTGCATCCCTCAAGTTTTCATAATCCCCGCCGTCTATAGGGAAAAGACCGGAATAGACCATAGGTTTTGGTTTCTTGTAACCGGGCAGACTGGTCCTGGCGGGTTCACCTGCATTCGTTACGGTATCGCCTACAACAATATTTCCGACTTCCTTAATGCCGGTTATCATATATCCCACTTCTCCTGCCGAAAGATTATCCTTCTTGATCATATCTGGTCCGAATATGCCTACTTCCTCTACATCGGAGACTGTGTTTTCCCCCATGAACCTGATCTTTGTGCCCTTTTCTATAAAACCATTGACGACCCTTATAAGAGCCACTACGCCCCTGTATGAATTATACTGGCTGTCAAATATGAGAGCCTGCAGGGGGAGGTCCCCATCTCCAGCCGGGGCAGGAATATCTCTGACTATCCTCCCAAGGACAGCTTCCATGCCTTCGCCTGTCTTAGCGCTGACCTTTATGATCCCGTCTTCCGGTACACCAAGTATTTTTCCAAGCTCTACCGCTACTTCTCCGGTACGTGCACTTTTAAGGTCGATCTTATTCAGTACTGGTATTATTTCAAGATTTCCTTCCAGGGCCAGGTATACATTTGCCAGGGTCTGGGCCTGTATCCCCTGGGTAGCATCAACCACAAGTATGGCTCCCTCGCAGGCGGCAAGGCTCCTCGATACTTCATAAGAAAAATCCACGTGCCCGGGGGTATCGATCAGATTAAATATATATTCTTTCCCGTTATCTGCATTATGATAAAGCACCCTTACCGCATGCGCCTTTATTGTTATTCCCCTTTCCCTTTCAAGTTCCATGTCATCGAGGAACTGATCAAGCATCTCCCTCTTGCTTACAGTCTTTGTGATCTCAAGGATCCGGTCAGCCAGTGTCGATTTACCATGGTCTATATGGGCTATTATTGAAAAATTCCTTACAAGCTCCCTGTTTGCTTTCTCAGTCATCTTCTTTATCACTGTCATTTCTATCTTCTGCTTCATCTATCTTTCCGCTTCCAGACCCTCCGCTGCTGTCATCATCCCTGCTTTTTTTCCCTTTGAACATATTAAGTACAAACCTTATC
>Ga0190283_1000622_pt1 | contig 18117 bp, 16 predicted proteins | sample 48691801_MG_FD_161669 | JGI IMG/M metagenome (GOLD analysis project Ga0190283, IMG submission 161669) | Hydrothermal vent microbial mat bacterial communities from Southern Trench, Guaymas Basin, Mexico - 4869-18-0-1_MG | ecosystem: Environmental > Aquatic > Marine > Hydrothermal vents >...
TATGCCCGGCAGAATATGGCACATAACTCACCGTTGCCATGAGAGAAAGTTTTTGCTAAAATTTAGACGAGACAGAAAACGGTGGGTTCAATGGCTTCTGCAAGCACGATTACGATACGGGCTTTCTGTATTAAACTATTGCGTAACTTCCAATCATATACATTTACTTGTTTATGACAAAGGTAAAAATGAGATTGCGCGAAGTATGCAGCTTATTGAAGGACGGACAGGTCAGGAATATAATATACGAAAGAAACGTGAAGGCGCTTTTTGGGAAGATCGCTATCACACAACAATGATCGACAGCGGTAATTATCTTTTGTGCTGTTCAAGCTATATAGATTTCAATATGGTACGCGCAGGAGTAGTCAGCCATCCGTCTGAATGGAAAGAATGCGGATATAACGAAATAATGAAAGGAGCTGTTCGATACAGAATAATTGATCGAGATAAATTATCCGAGTTATTAGAAATAGATAAAAAAGATTTACGAGAATTTTATAATGAGCGGACGGAATATATGTTGTCCGAGAAGATAAGCAACGAACCTGCCTGGACAGAAAGTATAGCCGTAGGCGGTCAACGATTTATTGCCGGAGTGCGTGAAGTAGTGAAATCCCGAAAGCGAAAAGTACATAATGACATAAAAAATAACATAGCGGTATTAATTTAGCTTAAAACAACTGTTTTGATAGTAAAATTGTACTTCTAACTATAATTCATTCAAGCTATTTTGGTATAACTTACTAAAATAAAGATATTTAACTCAATATAATCGGGTACGACCCCATACAAAAGAAAAAACAATGAATCTAAAAACTAAAACGGATTTTAATGACGTGAAAAAAAGATGGACCGCTTTTTGGAACAATGAATTTATCGAACGACCGATGATTTGCGCTACCGTCCCCAAAAATGAAAATTCAAAACAGGTGGAGTTATCAAAAACTCATTACTGGAATCCGTGTAATAAAAAATATGAAGAACAACTTGAATTAATTGATGAGTGGATTGATTCAACATTATTTATGTACGATTTGGTTCCTTTTATTTCACCCGATCACGGGCCAGACCAGTTTGCCGCTTGGATGGGCTCAACATTAAAATTCAGCAAAAGTAACATTGAAACTAATTGGGCGCAGCCGATTCTTGAAGACTGGGAAACTTTTCTGCCGGTATCGCTGAAAGAAGAAAATGAAACCTGGCAAAGCTATTTAAAATATTCCGCTCTTCTTAAAAATCACGGCAAAAATAAATATATTGTCGGAATGGCTGACCTGCATTCTCAAATGGACGCTTTCAGCGCTTTACGTCATCCCGATAAACTTTGCATGGATTTATACGACACACCCGAACTCGTGAAAAAAGGCACTGAACAAGCGCGAGCAATGTATCCTGAAGTTTATCAAAAACTTTACGAAGCCGGCGGAATGTCGGCGGAAACAGGTACTATCAGCTGGCTGCCTTTATGGTGTGAAGATAAATTTGCCGTTGTCCAATGTGACTTCTCCGTCTTTTTAAGTAATGAGATGTGGAAAGAATTTGTATTACCGGGTATAATAGAAGAAGTAGAATTTTTAGACCATTGCTTTTATCATCTCGACGGTAAACAACAGATAATCCATCTTGATGACCTTTTGGCAATTAAAAAACTCGACGGAATTCAATGGGTCCCCGGTGCAGGACAGCCGGAAATGTTTTCCTCTCACTGGCGCGAATTATTAAGAAAAATATTAACCGCGGGTAAAAAAATAATCGTTTACGGAAATATGGATTTAGATACTGTCAAAGATATCCATAACGACTTGGGTTATAAAAATATTGTCTATGATATTTACGGCAGAAATCGGGAAGAAATGGAAACCATCATCGAATGGCTTATTAAAAATTGTTAAAAATGGGCGGATGTAATATGGTAATTCCAGCCCTTGGAGGGTCATCGTCCCCGATGACCATATTCAGCTTCAGGACGTTGATAGTTTAGAGTTTAGAGGGTCGTACCCGATAATATAGAGTTAAATAGTGTATATAAAGATATTTATAACTAATAAGACGGCTTATATTACTGTTAAAATGCTTATTCTTATGCTAAAAGTTGCATTTTAAGGGTGTTTTTGATATAATGAGAAAAAATAAGATTTTTAACAATAAATGAATAAATTATGCCACGAACTAATAGATATTTTATGCCCGGCAGAATATGGCACATAACTCACCGTTGCCATGAGAGAAAGTTTTTGCTAAAATTTAGACGAGACAGAAAACGGTGGGTTCAATGGCTTCTGCAAGCACGATTACGATACGGGCTTTCTATATTAAACTATTGCGTAACTTCCAATCATATACATTTACTTGTTTATGACAAAGGTAAAAATGAGATTGCACGAAGTATGCAGCTTATTGAAGGACGGACGGGTCAGGAATATAATATACGAAAGAAACGTGAAGGCGCTTTTTGGGAAGATCGATATCACACAACAATGATTGACAGCGGTAATTATCTTTTGCGTTGCTCAAGTTATATAGATTTCAATATGGTACGCGCAGGAGTAGTCAGTCATCCGTCTGAATGGAAAGAATGCGGATATAACGAAATAATAAAAGGAACTGTTCGGTACAGAATAATTGACAGGGATAAACTGTCAGAATTGTTAGAAGTAGATAAAAAAGATTTACGAGAATTTTATAATGAGCGGACGGAATATATGTTGTCCGAGAAGATAAGCCACGAACCTGCCTGGACAGAAAGTATAGCCGTAGGCGGTCAACGATTTATTGCCGGAGTGCGTGAAGTAGTGAAATCCCGAAAGCGAAAAGTACATAATGACATAAAAAATAACATAACGGTATTGATTTAGCTTAAAATGACTATTTTGATAGTAAAGTTATATTTCTAACCCTAATTTATTTAAGTTATTTTGATATAACTTACGAAAATAAAGATAATTAACTCAATATAATCGGGTACGACCCTATAACTAAAGAAATAAAATATTGAAAAGTCTGCAGAGTAGCCATCAATTTTATGGCCGGAATTTTTAAAAATTAAAAATTTCGGCTGTTTTTTATAAAAGAAGTGAAATAATTTTAAATAAATTTAAAATTTGATATAATAAATGTATATTTATTTTGAATATATTTTAATCATTTAAAGCAGAAAATTATGAAAAGTTTCGACGAAGACGGCAAACTTATTATTCCCGACAAAGAGTTGCAAAAACTTCAAGAACACGGGCTCTATAAAAAAGAAAACAAAATTCATATCAATCACGCTTTTTGCCCAAAAGGGCATGAGCTTATTGTTCCTGATAACGAATTAATAGATGGTTTTCCTTCGATAAAGCTTTGGTTGAAAGGAGAGATAGGTAATGAGCTTGTTTTTATTTCGCCTGTCTTGAACAACCTGAATAGAATCGGCGGGGAAATTTTCAGCAAAGGAAACAAGCTAAAAGTTTGTTGTCCTGAATGTGGCTCAAGAATGCCTGTCCTCGGGCCTTGCGAATGTCAGTGGAACGGCGAGTATATGATGCTTTCTCTCGACAAAAATCCTGAAAATCAGAACGCGGTGTGTTTTTGTGACGTCTGGGGGTGCCCGAAAGGCGATGTCAGACTTGCAGGTGAAGTTATTTCAGAATATATGAGGGGTTATCAGATGTAAGGAAAGATTGGAGTGATGGAGTGATGGAGTGATGGAGTGATGGAAAAGTGGTGTCGGGGCGAAGATGCGCCATAGGCAGATGACAGGGTTCCAACAATCCATTACTCCACTACTCCATTCTTCACTATTATATACTCCACCATATCGCCTTTGTGCAGCCTGTCGATTATCCACCCAACAGGTCTCCACAAATTTTTCCAGAAAGAACTTTTGTCTTTCATGATTTTTAGAAAGAAAGGAACTGATTTTTCCTGCTTCAAATATTCCAAACTTGTGAAAAAACCTGTTGCCGGGGAGTTAAAATTCATCTTTTTAATTTTAAACCTGTGCTTTTCGATTAGGCTTCTGAAAGTTTTCGGCGAATAGTGAAAAACATGCCTTGGAATATCAAGCGGGAACCAATGTTCCTTAAAAAGTTTGAAGTTTAACCCGTTAATATTTGGAATGCGAATATAGCAAAGTCCGTCAGGTTTCAAAATTCTTCGAATTTCGTCAAGCGTTTCTTCAGGGTTTATAAGATGTTCAAAAACATAATGGAGCCTCACGACATCAAAAGAGTTTTCCGGAAAATTCGCGGCGCATAAAGTTCCGCAAAAAGTCGGCGCTCCTGCATCATTTGCGGCTTTCGCCGCAGGTTCGTCTATTTCAATGCCATGGACTTTCCAACCGCATTCTTTGAGCCGGATAAGCCAACCGCCGTTCCCGCAGCCCACATCAAGAATATTTCCCTCTCCGTGATATGGTATCATACTTTTTAAAGTGCTTTTACTCAAAAAATAGAGGAAAGGTTTTAGAATAATCCTTAAAAACTTCGGCGGCGCCGGTTTTTCTACCGGGCAACCGTAATACCAGCGAAGAATAAAAATTTTAAAAGCTCTGTGTTTTTTTAATTTATAATCGACTTTTCTTTCGCGGTGCGGGCAATAATCGTCGGGATAATATTTTTGAAGCTCATCATTGTCGGGCTGGGGGTTTATATAAACAAGGCCGCATTTGCATTTAGTTAAAGTAAACTCTCCCGGCACGCCGTGAAGCAGGTCAGTCCCTTGAATAAAAATATCTTCATTTATCGAACCGCAAACGGGGCAATTAATTATTTTCATAATTGTTTAAATTATTTGACTATTAAAAGTGTTTTTGTTATAATATGCCTCGCTTTTAAAAAAAGGCGTTTTTTGTTAATATGGGCCGTTAGCTCAGGTGGTAGAGCATCTGACTTTTAATCAGAGGGTCGCTGGTTCGAGCCCAGCACGGCTCACTTTATTGAAAAACTGACTAATATTGACCCCATCGTCTAGTCAGGTCAGGACACCGGGTTTTCATCCCGACAACAGGGGTTCGAATCCCCTTGGGGTCGCCAATTAGCTCCGCTGATTTCAGCGGGGCTTTTATGGATCAATGGATTTTTTCGAGGGGGCTGTTATTCTTGTAGCTGACCTCGCTGAGGTCGGCAGATACACTTAGGATTGCTAATACCTGATAGTAACCGTCCTCAACGAGAACGGCTACAAAAGACCATCATACCAAATGGTGTGTACGTGGTGCCAAGAAAAGAAATCCCCCCCTAAAAAATCCATTGACCCCTTTTTATTTGTAAACCACATAAGACACATAAGAACACAAAAGTTATTTAATGTATCATCATTAACCATAATTTTCGTGAAAATTCGTGAAATTCGTGTCAAAAAATTATTTATTTGAAATCACCCGAAATCTCCCGCCGTTTGCCCTTGCGAGCTCCTTCATGAATTTCCGCGCTTCGGCGCCTGTAGTATCTTCTTTTGGTTTTGGTTTATATAATATAGTGTTTATTTTTACCCTTTCTTCTAATTTATTTTGGTAATTTCTTACTGTTTTTAAAAGTTCTTTAGCATGCACAGCTCGTTGGGCTATTGTATTTTTTCCAAGCCACGGCGGATCATCAGTAATTAAAAATATAGTGTCCGGCTTCATTTCAAGAGCAACTTTTAAAGCTTCTATTGGAGTGCTGCCGCTTGATCCCGGCTTATTTCCTTTATTAATTTTCATTTCTTTCTGCATCCAGTCCGCAAGAGCTTTTTTCTCGTTTTTTGTCGCGTAAGCCATTTCTTTTTTATAGGAAAACGCCCCGTCAGTGAAAAGAATAACATTAAACGCCGTGTCGGGGTGAAACTTTTCCGTCATAGAAATTACTTCTTTCCGCAAATCGTCAAAAGCTCCTTTTTTTACCACGCTGGAACTGCTGTCGGCCAGTATAATTATAGATTTAGTTTTAACTTTGTGTCCGAAAAACTCCGCTTCGGAAAAACCCTGGAAGGCCCCTTCGCCGCCTTTGCCGATGCCAAGGCCACCCAACCCAAGCTGCCCGATGTGTCCTCCTGCCGGAGTAATCATTGCCGGCAGCGATTTGAAATCTGATTTAGAAAACTTCATAGGCGGAAGCTTCGGCAAGGAAATTTTCCCTTTTCCTTTAGAAACAAGCTTGTTCATAATCTTGGGTTTCCGCGCCTGCTTTTCAAACTGCTTAACCCTGATTCTGTGTTCGAGTTTCCGCGCCGGCATTTTCGGATGTTTTTTGGGCGGTTTGAACATCATTTTCGGAGGTTTGATGTAGGGAATTACTATAATAAATCCCGCGGCAAGAAACAGCCCTAAATGAACAAGAAAGCTTATGCCGAAAGACTGCGAAATCCGGCTGTACAAACCGGGTTTCTTTTTTTTAGGCAGAATAATTATTTTTTTGTCTACTGTATTCATTATATTTTGCAATTTACAATTATTAATTTGCAATTTGCAATTTAAAAACTCGGTTCTTCTTCTTCAAAAGCAAAGGTTACGTTTTCGAGTTTCGCCGCGGAGCAAGCGTTCAGTACATCAATAATTCTCTGGTGAGGAACTTTGTCAGCAGCGCTGATTGTCAGCATGGCTTCTGTCTTGGTTGCAGCGCACGCTTCGCGAAACCTTTTTAGTGTTTTTGTGAAAGCCGGCAACTCCGCAGAAGCTGGGGAATCGAGTTCTAAGTCATTTAAAATTATCGCCCCGTTGGCCATTATTTCCACAATTTGCTCGTCCGGCATGGCTATCGGCTCCGACTGTTCGGCAACGCCGGGCAGACTGAAACTAATGTCGGCCTCCTGTTTATGCATAGTGCACGAAACCATGAAATAGATCAGCAGCAGGAAAGTGCAGTCTATCATTGCCGAGATAGGAAATATAACTTTAACAGGTTTTTTTTTCTTCCGTTTCACGAAATACTCCTAAACTTTTTTACCACGAAAAACACACTTTTTTTCACCACGAAAAATTTTATTTATAAAACTATTATATATTTTTTTATCAACCACAAAAAGAAAATGAATTTATTTTGTTTCGTGTTTTTTGGGTCTTTCGTGGTTAAATTGTTTGTGTTCTTCGTGGTTAGTGGCTCGGGCTTTGGAACGCTCCGAAAATTATATCGTAAATCCCTGCATCAGCGCACGCGCGAAGAACTTGTTTTACCTTTTCAAAAGGGACTTCTTTATTAGCGCGAAGATATAGTTTTAACTCGGGGTTTTCTTCCCGCTGTTCTTTCATTATTTCTATCATTTCTTTTTCTGAAACGTACTTCCCCGCAATCATAAATTTCCCGTCCGGCAAAATATTAACAGTTCCTCTGTCTCGAAGGTCATCAGGCACCTGTGCCCGAGGCGCGACAGGAAGAACTACGTCCGGAGTAAAATCCACCTGAGAAAGTGTCGCTGTGCACATGAAAAAAATGAGCAGCAGAAATACCATATCGATAAGCGGCGCCATATCGATTTCAGCATGGTCTTTAAATTTCTTTTCCCGTTTCATTAAGTTAAAAAGTCGAAGGTAAAAAGGTCTAAAGGTCAATTATTATTGTTGCGGATCCTGAGATTCTGCTTGTACAGTTTCCGCTACAGGCGCAGGCGCAGGCGTAATCGGCGCTCTGGCCTCATAAGCCTGGCGCGCTATTCCTTCGCCGGTATACAAATCTATAAGCTCGGTAATTGATTCTGTAACTTTTGTAAGCAGGGAATCAAGTTTGCCGCGGAAAATAAAGAAAGCCAGCATAGCAGGTATTCCTACTATCAATCCGGACGCGGTGGTTATAAGCGCTTCGCCGATATCTCCCGCAAGTTGTTCAGGTTTTCCCATTCCTCCAAGCCCTATTTTTCTAAAGGCTTTTATCATCCCGCTGACGGTTCCCAGCAAGCCAATCATAGGAGAAATAGCCGCAATAACGGAAAGCAGGTTGAGCCAGAATCCCATTCGAGTTTCCTGGTTGTCAATATTTTCTCCGATAGCTATTTCCGCCGATGGTTTTCCTTTGTCGGCAGCGTCAGAATTCAGCCTCAAAACGCCTGCCGAAAACGCATTTGCCAGCACGCTTGGATTTTCTTCACAATACCTGAAAGCGGAAACAGTATCTTTATCATACAAGAATTTTCTAAGCGCGTTAATATCTTTCTCCGGGGCCATTTTTTTCTCGCTTATTTCCAGAATGTGGTAAACAATTAACCCAATTACAGCAAAAGAGCATAAGACAAGCGGATACATCATCACCCCTCCGGTTTTAAACATGTCAATTAAACTAGAATCTTTGTTCTCCGCCACGTTTTCTGTTTTAATTTTTTCCGCGGGCGAATCAGCCCCGAAAGCTTCGTTCCAGGCGGAAACAAGAAAAAACATGATTATAAGGCTGGCGCTAAAGGTAAAAATATAAGGTTTGATTTTTGTTAACATTTTATCTCCTTGTTTTTAATAGAATTTTCGTAATTTTGATTTTAATCTTTTTTTTCGTTGCCTGAAAGGCAAATTTATCGTAGCCCTCCGCAACGCGGTGGGAAAGAAATATAAAACAACAACAACGCTGAAAATGTTGTTCAATATTTGAACAAGCCCTCAGGCTTGTTTTCCATTACAATTTTACCCTGCCGCGTTGCGGTAGGCTACGATAAACTATCCCTTTGGGATATTTAACTGAGCAAGCGCAAAATTAGCATTAACTTTACGTTAGTCTTCAATTAAGCAACCTTCTTGAACACAAGCATCAACCAACGATAGGGCAAAATTCCAAAGTTCTTCGGAGCCGTCTTTAATTATCTTGTTGGCGCCCAAAACCTGCGACCTATTAATTCCGTATTTCTTCCATGTATGGCCCTCAGTTTTAGAGTTTTGAAGCATCGGTTCAAGCCTGTCTAAAGCAGCGGCAAATTTTGCTTCTTTGGTTTCTCGTTTTTCAAATTCTTCCCATAAATTTTTGAACTCGGTTCCGAGTTCGTCCGGTAATAAACCAAAAATTCTCTCAGCGGCGGTTTTTTCTCTTTCTTCTTTGCTTTCTTTAAGTTTCTCGTCATAAATAAATGTGTCGCCGGCATCTATTTCCACGAGGTCATGAATTAAAACCATTTTAACTACTTTGCAAATGTCCGTTCCCGGCTCGTTTGAATATTCAGCCAGCACTAAGGCCATAACAGCAAGATGCCAGGAATGCTCTGCATCGTTTTCAAATCTGGAATTATCAAACAAACGTGTCTGCCGAAAAATAGATTTTACTTTATCTATCTCCTCGATAAACTTTATTTGTTTGTGTAATTTTTCGTTCATATTTGCTAAAAACATGCAAAACCGAAGTAAAACAGGACGTCCCGGACTGTTTATTCCGAGAAAATCATGATTCCAACGTAATGGTATTATTAGCAAGCAGGCCGGGACGTCCTGCTTTACTACCTTTTCGAGCACCGTCTAATTATAACAAAAACAAGAACTTTTCGATATTTTTACTAACTTTTTTGCCAACCATTACTCCATTACTCCTCTACTCCACCACTCCATTTTCAACTGTTTATTTAAAAATATTCGTTAAAACCACACCGGAATTAATTTTTATCAGGCAATTTGTGGCAAATTTCGAATATTCAGAGTTTGGAAACCTTCTGATTAAAGCGCTGCAGGTATTTATAAACTCATTTTTTCTGTTTAGCTCCGCGTAATTTTTTAAAGAGGCCTGCAAACTTTTAGGTTCCCAGTCTCCTTCTGAACTGTAAAAGATCACGTTTTTTAACAGGACAAAATTTCCTGCTACGGGGTCACCAAGTTCTGATTTTATTTTACCGATATAATAGTTAAGTTCAGCGATTTCCGCATCGGTTTCCGCCGCCTCAAGCGCTTTTTCAAAAGAGGGAAGCGCGTTGCTTATCATGCCTTTCTGATACGCGCAGACCGCCTTTCTTAAAACTGCAAACCTGGCTATTTCAGGGTTATATTCATCGCGAGCAAGACGGTTATAAATTTTAAGGGCTGAAGGATACGTTTTCAGCATTTCGTAAATTTTTGCCAGTTCAAATCCTATTTGCGCCGCCCAAGTGTTGCCTTTAATCTGGGCAAAAGGTTTGTATTTTTCGTATTCAGCTTTTGCCGCTCGTTTTGCCGCGTAAATATTTTTCCTTGTAGAAAGATCAAACTCATTAGTTAAAAAAGCCGGCATAACAAAATCAAGGCGGTCAATTTTATCAATGTTATAAATTTCTGTGGCAACCATCCCTTCGCTTAAAGCGCGTTTTACGGTAAGGTTTTTGTTTTTGTATTCTACAACATCGCAGACAAACTCCTTTCCGTTCGCCAGGCGAAGCTTTGCTTTCAAAAACTCATTAGTTTCCGCTGCGAAACAAAAAGAGGCAAATAAAATTATTAAAACAAGTTGTTTCATAATTTTTCATTATTTATTAGAAGGAAAGAAGGGAAGAAGTTTTAAATATTAATTTTTTCTTCTTTTCTTCTAAACATCTAGTAATTTTAACTATTTAGTTAGTTCTTTTAGTCTTTCTTTAGCTCTTTCAGATTCCGAGTAATGTGCCAGCCGTTTGTCGGCAAGCAGTTCGTTATAAGTGTTTGTCGCGCTTTTTATATCATGCAACTTTTCAAAACATTTGCCGCTATTTAAATAAGCTTTGGCGGTTAAGTTCGAGTATCCTGAATACATAACATAAATCCTTTGGTAATATGGAATCGCTTTGCCGAAATCTTTAAGCTGTTCATAAGCTGAAGCAATAGCAAAGATTGATTTCGGCCAAAGCGGACCTCTTGCCGCGCGGTTTGCAAGAACTTCTTCGTATTTTTTTATTGCTTGTTTCGGCATGTCATCCGCAAGCATGAGCTCTGCTTCTTCAAAAGTAAGCTCGATCGCGATTTTCATGTTCTGCACTTTTTCCCGTGAGGAATTTAAAAGTTTTTTTGCCTTAACAAGATTTCCTTTCTTCAGTTCGATTTGCGCAAGTCTAAGTTCCGCTTCGGCACATAGAGGGCTGTCCGGAAACGCGGAAGCCAGATACGAAAACAGAGCGCGGGCTTTTTCGCCTTCGGCGCGCCGTGCAAGAAAAATTAAGCCGTCTGCTCCAAGCATATTAGTTGAATACAAATTTGAAAACCTTTTAGTAATTTTATCAGTATTTCTGTTTTGATATTTTAAAATATTAAAGAGAGCCATATCAAGCCTGGAGGCAAGTGAAAGTTGATCTTTAGAGCGCGCGGCAGCAGATTCATCTTTTAACTTTAATTCTAGCTCATTAAGACCGTTGCTTCCAGGATATAATTTAACCAAATCTTTTGTAATATCTGAAAACCCCTGCCAGTCTTTATTGTTGCCGTATTTAGTTAAAGCACTCCAGTAAGCTTCACGCGCCGCCGGTAGGTCACCAAGCTGTTTATGCGCCCATCCAAGTTTAAAAAGCGCGTCGACGATATTAGGGGAGTTGGGGATATTTTTGACATAAACTTCATAAACGGAAACCATGTTGGAATAGTCTTCCATCATTTTATAGCACTTTCCAATTTGGGAAACGGCGTAATGGTAATGAGGACCGCTTTCAGGGCCTGCTTCCGAATAAGCTTTAATCGCTATCGGCAGCTCTCCTATAGCAGCGAGGGCATCTCCGCGCAAAACATGCGCCTCATAAATCATTTGATGTTCAGGATATTTGTTTATAAAATTTATAAGAGCAAGCGCGGCTTCTTTATATTTTTCCTGCATGTAATACGCAGAAGCAATGCGGTATTCGATATCCGGAACATACGAGCTTTCGGGATGTTTTTCAAGAAATTCGGCCATCATGGCAGGCGCGTTAGAATAATCGCCGCTAAAATAAATTGCCATGCAGTACCAATAATTGACATCGTCCGCAATATCGGTTTTTTGGTATTCTTTTGTATCACGCCATTTTTTCAGCCCGGCTTTAGCTTCGTCGAATTTTTCCTGCATTGCCTGCGATAGATGCAGATAAAATTCCGCGCGTTCAATATTTTCAAATTCAGGATATTTATTAATAAAAAGTTTCAGTTCTTTTTCGGCTTCCGGGAATTTTTCCTGGTTAATATAAGTTTCAGCTTTGAGAAATGCGATTCGGGGAGCTTGAGGATTTTCAGGATATTTTTTTATAAATTCATCGATTTCTTTTCTGGTTTTTTCGTAAAGCCGCATTTGCGAAAGGCTGTAAATTAAGCTTGAGTTAGCTTTGGGCGCCGCTTTGTTTTCCGGAAACTTTTCTTCTATTTCATCGAAAACAATAGAAGATTCCCAAAGCATGCCCATTTCGTAAAGGCAGCGTCCAAGCCTCATAAGCCAGGCAACGTCAAACTCTTTTTGTTCTTCTATTTTTTTTATTTGAGTTTCTATTTGAAGAATCAAAGCGTTTATTTGTTCCGCTTCGGAAAAAGACGGTTTTTCCTGCAATCGCTTTTTGAGGGCTGCAATCGACTTTTTTTGCCGTTTGACCATGTCTTCCCGGCGGGTAACACTCCTATACGAGTCAAGAGCTTTGTCATACTGAAAATCTTCGTAAAAATAATCTCCAAGTAGGAGCGCGATAGAACTAACTAAAATAATGTGATGAGAATTTTTAGAGATTTTTTTTACAAGCTCAAGGGAATCATCGTATTTTCCCGTAAGATATAGGCAGTTAATTAAGTGCGCGGAAGAGGTGTCAAGAATCTGCGGGTTTTTCGCGTTTGCTGATAAAATTTTTAAAATTGGAATCGCTTCTTTATATTTTTCCTGCGCGAGAAAACAATTTGCAATTTGGAAATTCACGTTTTCTCTTTGTTTAAAATCCGGGAATTGTTTAAGCAGGCTTTGGTATGCAGTTACTGCATTGGAATAATCCAGCAAAAACTTAAACGCGTTGGCTTTTCGAAACAAAACGTCTTCTTTGAATTCGCCTTCGGGAGCAATCTTCAAATATTCATTAAAAGCATCTACAGCATCTTCCATTTTTCTGATATTATAATAAGAGCAACCGAGAATATACAGGGCTTTCGGCATAACTTTCTGCATGATTTCTTCTTCGGAATATCTTGAAACAAACTCGGAAAAATATTTTGAAGAAGCTGAATAATTTCCTGAAGAAAAGGCTTTCAGACCTGTTTTATAAAGACGTTCCGCATTCATTCGCTCTTCATTTTGCTGCTGGGCAAAAGAGAAAGAAGAAAATAAAGTTAAAATAAGAAATAATTTTTGAAAGCGAAACATACTTAAGAAGGTATTTTGAAATTAGTTAGGTAATTATTTTATCAAATTATAATTTAGAATACAATTAAAAGAAAATTTTTAATTTTTTAATAATTTCTTTTAACGAACAATGAATTATTTTATCAGATAGAGAATAAGAATCTCCAATAAAAGAAACAACAGCAGCAAGATCAGAATTTAAATCGTTGATAGCCTGATTTAATCCTTTTAAACTACGGTTGTCTGTTATAGTTCCGAGTTTAAACTCTAAAAGAATTCGTTTGCCGTTAATTTCCAAAACAAAATCTACTTCTCCACCGGCGTGCGTTCTCCAAAAATAGCAATCAAAATCCATGCCCGCATTACTTAAAGAGGCAATAATTTGTTCTATAGCAAAACCTTCCCAGCTAAAACCAGCAATAGGATGAGCTAATAAATCCTGATAAGAATTCAGTTTTAAAAGTTGATGTAAAATACCTGAATCTCTGATATAAATTTTTGGAGATTTAACAATTCTTTTTTTTAAATTTGCGTGAAGCGGTTGTAATCTGCGAATTAAAAAAGATTCTTCAAGTACATCTAATGCATCATATACCGCTGTGGTTGAACAACCTAAAGAAGAGGCAATTTGATTTATATTTAATAATGTTCCGTGAAGATACGCAGTCATTTGAAGCAAACGTCTTAATCTCAAAGTAGAAATAGATAAACCTAATTTGGGAATATCACGTTCTATAAAACTAGTTGTATAGTCTTTAAGCCACTTTTTTTTATTTTTTGGAGAAAATTGATTTAAAGCCGGATAGCCGCCAAAAAACCATAAATCCTTAATAATTTCTTTTTTTAACTCGAATAATGTAAAAGGAAATAATTCTACTGTTGCTATTCGGCCAGCCAGAGATTCTGAAATGTTTTTTATTAAAAGCGGGTTGGCGGAGCCTAATAAAAGAAATCGGCGTTTTGGATGCCGGTCAATCACGGACCGTAAATGAGAAAATAAAACCGGTAAACATTGTGCTTCATCAAAACAGATATTTTTTTGTTCTGTTTTGAAAAAAAATTCTATGTCTGATGAGATTCTGTCATAATGATCAACTCTTTCCAAGTCAAAAAAAGTCCAATTTGGAAAAAGATGCTTTGTCATCATGGTTTTCCCAACTTGTCTTGAACCAATAACAGAAACCGCGGGAAAATCTTTTAACAAAGATTTTATTTGTTTTTCCGCATCTCTTTTAATATATTTTATCATGGAAATCTCCTTTTATAAAAATTAATTTTCAATGATAATTATAGCATTTTTTGTTCTGGTTTGTCAACTCTTTTTTTGTTTTGTATAATTTCTTCTTCTGAATATCTGGAAATAAGCTCTGAAAAACATTTTGAAGAAGCTGAATAATTTCCTGAAGAAAAGGGCTCAATGGCTTTTTTTGGGGGGAAGTTATTTTCTTCCCCAATTATTAATTAAGATTTAAGCAAAAATTAATGAAACTCTTTTGTATAATTTTTGGTTGTCAAAACATTGCCAAATGTATCTGCCGACCTCAGCGAGGACAGCTGCAAAAAAGGTTGAACAAAATTAAGTATTATAATGATAAATAAAAGAGCCCCCACAAATTTCCATTGATCCAAGAAAAGGCTTTCAGACCTGTTTTATAAAGACGTTCCGCGTTCATTCGCCCTTCATTTTGCTGCTGGGCAAAAGAGAAAGAAGAAAATAAAGTTAAAATAAGAAATAATTTTTGAAAGCGAAACATACTTAAGAAGGTATTTTGAAATTAGTTAGGTAATTATTTTATCAGATTATAATTTAGAATGCAATCAACATAAAAGATTGGAAAATTATTAGATTTTGTGTTATAATTTGTTAATGATAAATATTCGAAAATTAAAAAAAGAAGATATTCCGTTCGTTGTTGATTTTCATAGAAAAGCAATAGGATATTCGCTTAATGCACGTTTGGGACAGAAACATTTAGAGCGAGTTTATGATTGTGTGCGAATTTCAAATTTGGCAATCGTAAATGTTGTGGAAGTTGATGGAAAAATATCAGGAGTTGTCTGTGCGACAACAAATCCGGAAAAGTTGTCTGCTGAAATAATAAAAAGTTTTTCACAAAAATTGTTGCTTGCAATTAATTTAATTATAAGACCATGGTTACTTTATAATGTTTTGGAACATTTTAGGATGGCTTCTCCTGTAATTTATAATGATACTTTGATAAAACCGTGTTTAACAGCTATTGCCGTTGTTCCTGAATGCAGAGGAAAAGGACTTGGAAAAAAATTGATAGCTTCTATAGAATCATTTTTTGTCTCTCAAAATATTGATTGTTATAAACTTGACACTTTTAAAACAAATACTAATGCACGAATTTTTTATAAAAAGCAGGGGTTTGTTGAAACGCAACAAATAGGAAGAAATGTTATACTAATAAAGAAAATTAAATAATTATGCCTCCAAAATTTGAAAACATTAGTTTGTCGGTTGTTATGCCGACTTATAACGAAGCGGAAAATATTGTTCCTTTAATTAAAGAAACGTTAAAAATTGTCCGTGAACATTTTTCTTTTAGCTTTTTAGAAATTCTTGTTGTGGATGATAACTCTCCAGATGAAACTTGGAAAATTGCAGAAAATTGCGGTGAAAATGAAGTGAAAGTTATCAGAAGAATGGAAAATCGAGGGTTGCGAAACTCTATTTGGGAAGGCGTTCAGAAAGCTAAAGGCGAAATTATTGTTTGGTTAGATTGTGATTTTTCTCACCCCCCGCGGTATATTCCTCAAATTGTAAGCTGCGTTTTGCTTGGCTGGAATATTGCGGTTAATTCCCGATATGTTGCTGGTGGAGAAGACGTTCGCGAAGGGAAAGGAACCTGGCTGCAACGAATTTTGAGCTGGTTTTTAAACAGAATAACCTGGCTGCTTCTTGGAACTTCTTTTAAAGATTATACCAGCGGATTTATAGCTGTTCGGGCTGACGTTGTCCGAAATTTAGGGTTAAATGGTGATTACGGAGAATATTTTATAGATTTTATTTATCGGGCGGTGAAAAAAGGTGAAAAAGTTTTGGAACTGCCATATTCTAATGAACCGCGCGTTGCCGGCAAATCAAAAACAGGAAGCAATTTGATTGATTACGCACGGCTTGGTGTTCAATATATTGTTACTTTATTAATGTTAAAAATTAATGGCCATTTATGAGTCAACTACAAAAAATTTTTGATGGGGAGCAACTAATTGCAATAGTTATTCCAAACGATTTAGAAGCTGAAGGGGTAAAATTTATAACTCCGCAGGATTTTCCGTTTCAGGTTGGGCTGCTTGCACATCCAGCAAAAACAGAGCTTCGAGCTCACAGTCATAAAAAATTAAAAATAGAAACAGATATTTTTCAGGAAATTTTAATTATTCAAAAAGGAAAAGTAGAAATTAATCTTTTTGGTATGGAAAATAAACCTCTTAAATCTGTTATTCTTGATGCTGGGGATTCTATCTTGTTTGTTGAAGGTGGGCACGGCGTAAAAATGATTGAGGACGCTAGAATCCTTGAAGTAAAACAAGGACCATATCCCGGTGACGCAAATGCTAAAATATTTATTGACGCCTGATAGAGTTTTACAGGCAAGAAAATTAATTTTGAGAACAAAATAAATTTATAGTTACGTTGTTTAACCTCCGAATAAACCGCAAATCAAAAATTACTATGATTCCTGTTAATACTCCTGTCATTCCGCCGGAAGCAAAAACTTTTGTTAACGACTGTCTTGATACCGGCTGGATTTCTTCCGCTGGAAGTTACCTTCAACGGTTTGAAGAAGATTTTGCAAAATACGTTAATCGAAAACATGCTATTGCTGTTTCTAACGGAACTGTTTCGCTTCATGTTGCTCTTGCTGCTCTTGGAATAGGTCCCGGGGATGAAGTTATTGTTCCGGCTTTTACAATTATTTCGTGTCTTAATGCAATTTTATATACTGGAGCAATTCCTGTAATTGTAGATGTTGAACCGGACATTTATACTCTTGATCCAAACCAGCTTGAAAAAGCTTTTTCGCCGAAAACAAAAGCTATAATGCCTGTTCATATTTACGGACATCCAGCGGATATGGATCCGATAATTGAATTTGCAAAAAAACATAATTTGTTTATTATTGAAGATGCAGCAGAAACTCATGGCGCTTTGTACAAAGGAAAAAACTGTGGAAGTTTTGGAGAAATTTCTTCCTTCAGTTTTTATGCTAATAAATTAATTACAACTGGCGAAGGCGGAATTGTCGTTACTGACGATGATATTCTTGCAGAAAAATCTCGTGATTTAAGAAATCTTTGTCATCTTCCGGGACAGCGTTTTCATCACAAAACTTTAGGTTTTAATTATAGAATGACAAATGTTCAAGCTGCTATCGGCTGTGCTCAACTGCTTCATGCTGAAGAATTTTTTAATCGTAAAAGAAAAATGGGAAAACTTTACGATGAAGGTCTTGCAGAAATTCCTGGAATAGAAATTACTAAAATTAGAGATTGGGCTACTTCTTCTTATTGGATGTATCCTCTTCGTGTTACAGAAAAATCTGGTATGACTTGTAAAGAATTTCAGAAAAAATTGAAAGAAAAAGGGGTGGACACTCGCGACTTTTTCTGGCCGCTTTCTAATCAGCCTATGCTAAAAGATTTTGATGTTAGAGTTTTGCCGTGTCCGGTTAGCGAAAAAATTGCGATTGAAGGTTGTTATTTGCCTTCCGGACTCGCTTTAACAGAATCAGAAATAAAAAAAGTTATAGAGACTGTCAAAAGTATAATGTAGCCCAAGTTTTTAACTTGAAAATGTAATGTAGCCCAAGTTTTTAAGGCTCTTTTTCAAGTTTGCGGAACAAAATATGTAGAAACAAACTATAACGCCGATATACTGTCCATGCTTTGAATTAAAACTTTTAAAGAATGCAACCCCTGGGAACACCGAGCCCCAGCTCGGTAG
>Ga0190283_1000625_pt1 | contig 18094 bp, 14 predicted proteins | sample 48691801_MG_FD_161669 | JGI IMG/M metagenome (GOLD analysis project Ga0190283, IMG submission 161669) | Hydrothermal vent microbial mat bacterial communities from Southern Trench, Guaymas Basin, Mexico - 4869-18-0-1_MG | ecosystem: Environmental > Aquatic > Marine > Hydrothermal vents >...
TCAAATATCAAACATCAAACATCAAACATCAAATATCAAACATCAAACATCAAACATCAAACATCAAACATCAGTCTCATATAGGAACATTGGTCAACTTCGCCCTGATTCCATAAGCTGCGTCAAGCCCTGAACCAGGATCTTCCACCGGACCAATCAGTTCATTAAAATTAACCCCTTTCCCGGCGAGGTATTCGTCATAGGCGGTATGTCCCAGACCTCTGGGCATGGCTATGATGCCGGGCATGATTCCGTCAAAAAGGTGTACCCTGACCTTTGCTTTTCCTTTTGGCGTACTCAGAACGGCATAATCACCGTCATTCAGGAAAAGGAAACGGGACCGGGCTGTCTCAGGATTAATTTCAACCAGAACATCATTACCTTTAAGCACCGTATTCTCAACGGTCTTTGTCGCAAAGGGCGGGTTGCCGATGGAACCGTTTGCCAGCCTTATGGAGTCGTAAGGCACCAGTACAAGAGGATATGCTTTTTCATCCCCTTCAATCGCGGTTTGCTTATAACCCGCGGCAACAAATTCAAATTTTTTGGAAGGTGTGCCTGCAAAAGCCTCTCCCCAGTCTGCCGGTGTGACATCTGCCGACACAAATCCGTTTTCAGCCAGGGCATCCCATTTGTCTCCCATGGCTTCTTTAAGACAGGTTTCATAGTCATCCCAGGGGAAAGCACCCGCGACACTGCCTTTCAGCTCTTTTGCCACGCGAAGGATCACATCCCCCGAATATCTGGTGTCAAACTGAGGGGATACCGCAGGGGCTGAAAGTCCGATGACAGATTTCTGCAACCCCGCAGGCGACGGCACATCTTCATATCCCTCCAGACAGGTATGGTTCGGAAGGATCAGATCCGCCTGACGGGCTGTTTCATCCATGAAAGAAGAGAAACTGACCACAAAGGGAATTTTTTTGAAAGCGGCTTTCACAGCCTTTGTATCAGGCAGGGTGTAACAGGGATTGGCCCCTGAAACCAAAAGTGCCTGTACCGGGCTTTGCTCTCCGGTTCCGACCGCCTCGGCAAACCGGTTCAGGAGGGACTTTGCATAAGGATACCGTTCTGTTCCCGCTTCATCAATCCGCGGGGTCGCAAGTCCTTTTCCGGCAACATCATCTGTTCGGGCTTCAGGCCAGGCAGCACAATCTGTTTCAGGAATTGCCCAGACACCGCCCTTTTTGTTGATGTTGCCCACAAGCGCGTTCAGGGTGTGAACGGCCATGAACTCCTGCAGGCTCCCAGGCGTATTTCCCTGTCCACGGCCGCAGACCGCGACCGGATTTGAAGCGCCGGCAAATCTTTTGCCCAGCGATACGATGGCATCTGCGTCAAGGCCGGTTGTCCTTGCCACTTTGTCAGGACTGTAATTATCCAGCACAAACTTCTTCAGCCCTGTGCAGCTCTTTCCTTCTTCGTCTGCCTGGTCCTCAAATCCGAAGGTGTGATTTTCAACAAAGTCTTTGTTGTAGAGTCCCTGGCTGATGATGACATGAGCCAGTCCCAAGGCAAGGTCGCCTTCTGTGCCCGGCTTTACAGGGAGCCATTCATCTGATTTGGCTGCGGTGTTGGACAGGCGGGGTTCGATCTGCACGAGCGTCCCCTTTTTGTCCTCCCACGCGCTGTTTGCTTTGAACATGCGTACGGGCGATCCCCAGCCTTCGATGATCCCGCTTCCGAAGCTCAGAACAAAGTCGGCATTTTCAATGTCAAATCCGGCTGATGCCTCAACACCCTGCATCAGTTTCAGCGTGACTGAGTATGAATCCTGGAATGACGGTATGGTCATAAAATTGGGAGACCCGTAAGCGGTCAGGAACCGCCTGAAGATCTGAGGCACTGTCCCCTGATCTGAGCCTGAAATGCATGCAAGTCCCTGAGGCTGACCGTCGGCCCTTAATTTTCCCAGTTTTTCAGAAACTTCCGATATGGCTTCATCATAAGATATTTTTTTCCATCTGCCCTCGCCTCTTTCTCCGACCCTTTTCAGCGGCGTTTTGACACGCGTAGGTCCGTAGAGAAGCTGAAGACCTGAAAGCCCCAGTATGCAAACCCCTCCGTCATTTACCGGATGCCCCTTCATGCCTTCTATCTTCACTGCCCGGTCATCAATCTTGCGAACAGAGATGCCGCAGCCGCCGGGGCAGAGAGTGCAGACGGAATGCACATAACTGGCCGCTCCGTCTTCCGGCACGGGTGTCCACGGCCAGTTCTGGGTCCATATGGAAAGGTCATCCGTCAGTTTCCAAGGCAGTGGCGTAAGGGCTGTGCCTGCCGCGCCTCCGATTACAAATGACAAGAAACTTCTTCTGTCTATTTTCATAGATTTCCCGATCCTTTTTTCTTGACTATTATTTGTGACAAACAAAGCAAGCACCTTTTTTTGTCTGGACGCTTGTCTGTTTGACATTGTTTTTTATATGGCACTCGGAACAATCATCCATTTTCATCCGGTCCCAGGTATTCTTTTTCAGGCCTGAGATGTTCTTGCCCCATAAGTCCCGGCTGTAACCCGTAATCCAGTTTTCTTCATAAGGTTTCAAGGTTGTTGATTCGCCAATCGGCCCGTGGCATGTGACACAGTCCATTTCTGCTGCTTTGACATGGGCTGCATGGGGAAAGAACACACAGTCCGGCTGTTTTGAATAGATCAGCCAGGGGACTTCCCTTCCCTTTGTCACATATTCATTAACGAATTTTTCCTCGTCCGGGCTCTCTCCCTGAACTTCCTCATGACAGTCAATACACTGTTCAAGTTTGGGAACGCCGCTATATGTCCCGTCTTCCCGGAAAAAATGGCAGCTTTCACATCCTTCTTCCACTTCATTTATATGGATGGCATGGCTGAAGGATATGGGCTGTTCTTTCTGACAGTACAGAAGCTTGGGAAAGACGACCCATCCCACGATAAGACTTGCCACAAATCCGACTATGAAAAAAAGGATGATAAATCCGCCCGAATCGCCTCCCGCATCAACTTCTTTTGCTTTTTCCTCTGATGTGCTCATGGAAACTCCGTCAAGCTTTAAATGGTGATAATTTAAGTACCCGGCCAAAAAATTTTTGGGATTTTTTTCTGGGAAAACAGCTTTCACAAACCGCTGATGAACACGGATGAACGCGGATGAGTCCGCGGCAGACATGCTGTCCGCGTTCATCTGCGTTCATCTGCGGCTCACAACGGAAAAGTTGTTCCTCATATGCAGATACCTGAAAACATATGGCCAGGTACTCAGTATGAGTGTGACAAAAGTTGAGAGTGAAAAGCTGAAAGCCGGAGGGACTTTTCACTTTTCACTTTCCACTTCCACTCTGGTGAAAACTTAATTTGCCCTTTTGACAAAAAAAATAATTTTAGGGGGTGTATATACGCAGTTCCCGTTTTTGTCAAGAAAAAATCCTGATTATAACGCCTTTTGGGAAGGTCGAACTTTATGAAACTGTTTTTCTGGAAAAACTTGGTTGTAAAAAAGAAACCCCGGCTTTTTGATCAGATGTATCACAGAGAACACAAAGAAAAGGCAGGTTCCTTTCTCTGACACTGGTTCAGTTCAATAGGATTCCCCGGATTTCCCATTGAACTGAACCAGTGCCACCATTCACCATTCACCATTAATTAGCCATAGCTATGTAATCCCGGAAGCAGATTGACGCCGAAATAGGTGAAAATCACGGCCATGAATCCCACAATGGATATATAGGCGATCTGTCTGCCGTGCCAGCCCCGCATCAGTCTTGCATGCAGGAGGATGGCATAAATGAACCAGGTTATCAGGGACCATGTTTCTTTGGGGTCCCAGGACCAGTAGCTTCCCCAGGCCGAATTTGCCCATACTGCCCCGGTGATGATCCCAACGGACAGGAAAAGGAACCCGAACATGACCATCTGATGGGTCAGTTCATCCAGAATTTTTGTTTTGGGAAAATGCGCCAGCAACTGGCTTCTGTTTTCTGTGTCGGTCTGTTTTAAAAGATACATGAGGCTGAAACCGCATGCAATGGCAAACCCCGCGTATCCTAAAAAGCATGTGATGACGTGGGCTATCAGCCAGTTGCTTTTCAACGCGGGAATCAGGGGCTGGATACGGTCACTGATGTTGGGGGATAAAGAAGCGTAAGCCATTGCCAGAAAAGCAAAGGGTGTGGCAAACGCACCGATAATACGATATTTGTATCTGTACTCAATGATCAGATAGATTACAATAATGGTAAAGGCAAAAAAGACCAGGGACTCGTACATATTTGAAAGAGGGGCACGGCCTATGCCAAGCTGGTACGATTCCACCCATCGCAGGCCAATCCCCGCGATATTCCCCACAGCACCCGCTATAGCGACATAAGTGGCCAGTTTTCCCGGTTTTTCTTTTTTGAATACCCAGGCGGTAATGTAAAGCACTGCTGCCAGTCCATATATAAAGGTGACGATTGACAATATGATTGAACTGTTCATAAGGTTATCTCGTAATTAAAGACCTGCGAGGTTTGCAAACCTCGCAGGGCTTTGGAAAAACTGAATCTGATTCGGTGTCAGTATAAAAAATCTCCCCCTTTGGAAAAAGGGGGAGAGTAAACACGCAGTTACATTTCTTGTTGGAATTGGTCAGATTACTTGCCAGTCAGCATTTGCAGGCCATAAATAATGTCTGCCAAGTCAACATCTCCGTTGCTGTTGACATCCCATTTTGGGTCAGTAGTTCCGCCTGCTCCAACAGAAAACGGCCCCTGAATGGTAGCGTCGCCAGATTCAAGTACTATCTTGATTGAGGATTGTTTGGATTCATCACCAGCAACAGTCCACATAAAAGATCCGTCATTCGGAGTGCCTTCAGCAATTACTTCCTCATCCCCATCTTGAATAAGGATTATCTTGACATTCGTCTTAGCACCATCATCGCCGCTCCATAGAATAGGCATCATGCTCCCGATACTCCAACTTGAAGCCAGTGTTGGAGATACGGTAATTATCCCTCCGTCCAGTTCATTCTTCCCGCCGCGCACAGCACGTACATAGCATGTTTCCGTCTTGAGTTTGAGATCAACTTTCCCATCGGCAGTTTCCACATACCAGGCGTTGCCGTCGTTTGTGTCATTATCATCATCAGTATAATAGGAAGTAGATGACCAATATTCCGCTGACGGATTCAAGAATATTGTGTTATCCATAGCAGGAGCATTTTTGCTGGCATCTATGAGTGAAAAAAGTTCCTTTTTATTTGGCAGTCGCCAATCGTCATATTCGGCAAACACAACAGCCTCACATGCAAGGAGAGCACCTTCCCAGTTCAACGGATTGGCAGTCCCCCAGTTCGTCGGATCATCAGAAGGAACAGGAATATCCCCTTTCAGCCACATCAGCCCGGTATCAGTATCTGTAATGGTACCGTCTTCATTGTCAACAAATCTGTCTGTTGCCGGAGAGGATCCGCCTCGCACAGCAATTACATAATACTTTCCGGTCTTGCTCGCATAATTAACTTTCCCACCTTCCTCAAAATCTACATACCACGCTCTGGTTTCGTCAGTTTTATACAGACCAGCCGTCCAGTATTTAGCTAACATACCGGGAAAATAATCATCCCTTATGAAAGGTGATGTCCCTGCGTAGTTCACAATCAAATGTAACTCCTGAACTGTAGGAAGGCGCCAGTCTTTAAAATTTCCGAACGGGTAAGTTTCATCATTCAATTTTGCAAGGAAATCGTTGTTAACTTTACCCCAAGTATAGGTATTGTCTGCATCATGGGGATTTGTATAATTCGGGCTGCCGTTTCCAGGTTCTTTTACTGCCCAGAACAGACCAGTAATATTATCCTTAGCCATTGCCCAACTGGTAGATGTTGAGGCCACTTCTTTTCCCTGGGAATCAAGCTTGATATAGGAAGGAGCATTGATCTTGTAATTGTTGTCCTGACCATAGAAATCATCAGGTCCTGTCCCCATATCATCGGTAGTGGGACAGTCAAGCTTTTTGGTGTCCGAACATTTATTATCTGTAAAACATTGAGAGGGAGGGCTGGAAACTACATCACCCGTCTTTTTGCGGCACTCGAATGTGGGATAGGAAGTGTCTTCTGTACCATCAGCTTTGAAACCTCTTTTAAAGCCGTAGTAGCTGATTTCTGTGCATGTATCAGCATCTTCCTTATAGTAGAATTTGTTGATATCCTTGCCGTCAATTGTGCTGACAAAGGTTCGGATACAGCCTGCGGCATCTCCACAGACTTCGGGGCAACCGCCCAATTCGCCTTCATTGCCATAACAATCAACAGAAATATCTTTATTACCGGTATCCAACCCGCCGGCAGTATCGGGGATGGCCGTTGCCCATACAAATGTCGGCACCAGCATCACCATCACAAAACAGATCGCAAACATTCCTTTGTTTTTCACTTTCATACCTCCATAAACATTAAACATTAAACATTAATTATTATTAAAAACTTAAATAAACCAGCTACCGGTCCAAATCGGCCGGTAAACAATACTCCTTTTTTTGAGTTCCCACCCAATTTTTTACGATCAACTGTCTTTTCATCACCTCCCTGAAAAAAAAATAATTCTGTTCGGCTTGAAACAGCCCGATTTCATACCTTTCAAACATCTGAAGCAAAAATCGTGCCGATTCAGCTTGTTTTCACCAAATCGCAGCGACTGGTTATTTTTTTCACAAACCGTATTATCTCACTCACTCTTTGTTGCGAAAATATCTTTTTCCGTCGGAAACCGGAGTGCTCCGTAACTCGTTGTTTCATTAAGACAAACTTAAGGCAGCATGCAAAGCCTGATTCAATGCCTCTGTCTTGGCAGGTGGCAAACTGCCCACATAATTTGTAAATTCTCCCCGCTTCATAACTCAGCCTGATATTGCAGAGCATCCCGGGTTTCCTGATTGAGATAATCCGCATTTCTGTTAATGATTTCAATATCGTTATCTGATTTGTCAGATCGCCTCAGCTTTGCGATATAAAATTGAAGGGCTGCCTCAATAAAATCGGAAAGTTCTGTCTTTTTCTGAAAGTTGATCGATTGTTGACAGTAAGTTTTCTGGTAACATCACAGAAGTTTGAATTTTCATAAAATTCAGATCCTTATTTTTAAAAGTGCTCATTCACAGAAAAAATAACCACCGATATATCATCACATCATCAACGCCTTCCACAATGACATTGGGTAAAGACGATCTTTTTAAAGTCTCCACCAGGGAGATTTTACCTTCCAAATGTCACAGGCAAAAATTGTGTTGCTCCGTTCATTGACGGTTATGCCATCATTTCTTCACATTCAGGCTGATGAACAATTCCCAGCAGACCGTCAACGGAAATGTCCTCATCTATCAGGGGCCAATATATGCCATAGCCTGACGGGGAGATTTCATATATCATTTTTTCTGTGTCTGATGCATCTGACAATGTCTGTGAGACATCTTTCAGATCATATTCTCTCATCTCCCCGTCAATTTCCATTATTAACCGGCTGCCCTCAATCTTCAGGTTTCTTACCTTATGAAATTTGTTCATATCATCTTCTCCTTTGAAAATCGTCCCACGCCTTCTCAATATATTCAAAATGACGGAATATTATTTTTCTGATCTCTTTTCTTGACCTGCTGTTCATATTGTAGGCATAAGCCTCTGTGATTTCAAAATCATCAATATGCAGCCAGTATTTGCATTCCATGTCACCTTTCCTGCAATGAACATGAATGGGTTCATTCCCTTCATTCGCGTAAAAAAACAGTCTCCAGCCAGATATTAGAAGAATTGTTGGCATATCAGTCTCTCAATCCTTAAATTTTACGAAAAAGTTCAGAATATCATCATGCTCCTCGTAAGGAATCATTATCAGCCTTTTACCATGCCTGTCGATGGTTTGTCACCGTGTCGAAGTATCTTTCACTCGAATATCTAAGTATTTCCTCAATTGTCAACAGAGCTTTCGTTCAATTTCATCTTTCAATCTGTCCATATACCTGTGTGTTTCATGTGATTTTAAAGCGATCTCGAACAGATTTTTAATACTGTATTTAGATTTACGCTTTGAAGCACTCAGATATCTTGCCAATAGCTGAAAGATTGTATGGCCTCTCAATTTTAACTGATAGTTTGCTTTAATTTCGTTCACTGTTGTATTGTCAGGTGCTACAAAGCCCCGGTTAAAGATAAATCTGTGACTTATTCGTGTATCTCCTGTTGGTACGATTTCATTTGGATGAAATGATGTTTCCACAGTTCTGCCGCTTCTGAATTCTTCCACTTCAAATGCAAACCATTCAATTAAAGACTGTAAGACCAATGAGTGTTCTGCCTTTTCGTTTCTGTCAAGAAAATTCTCCAATGTTGAATCAGCATATAAATCGTTTTCAATGCTATATCCTTCGGTCCAGATAATATTTGAATATTGTGCCGGAATGGCGGTGAATAACCACATATCACGGTCAGCCAAAAATGCTGTTTTCAAATGTGAAAACTCTGATAACCGATCATATACATTAAGCAAAGTGGTTCTTCCGCCACATGGGAAAAAGTTGGCATTGCAGATACCCATTCGTTCTTCCAACCACCGATATATCATCACATCATCAACGCCTTCCACAATGACATTGGGTAAAGACGATCTTTTCAAAGTCTCCACTATCTCATCAACTGTCAGCCGCACATTAATATCCTCCTCGATCTTCACCTATAATCAATTCCTTGTCTGAATATTTTGAATATATAAAAGGAGAATGTGTGGCGACAATAAATTGATTATTTGTTTTCTGAGCAAGAAGAGTGGGAAAAAGCAATCGTTGCCAGTCAACATGCAAACTTAATTCAGGCTCATCAATAAAAATGATGTCATCATTATGGAAAGCGTTATAACACAGAAAACTCAGCATCTGCTTTTCACCGGAGGACAGCTTTTCAGATGATAAAGCATTTTGGGTTTCTCCCAATGTGAGGGTGTCAGTAACTTTTATTCCTTCATATTGAAAAAGATCATTCACTGTCTTTGAAAGCACAGTGAACGGTTTCATCAATTCATTTTTTATTTCAGTAAATTCAACAGTTTTTGCCTGAATTTCACATAAAGCATCTTCTAAGAGATTGACTTGGCTGTTATTGATGGGGGAAGATGATGTTTGTGAAGTATGTTCCGTAATAAAACTTGAAAGCTCACTTTGAAGTCTGTTTGTATTCTCTGAAATATCAGCGTATTGCTTAGTAAGAAGATAAGAAATATCTTCCGTGGAAATTGATGTGACAAATTTGTGCTGATGTACAGATAATTCTTTGGACAGATTATTTATCCCTTCTTCAAACTCACGATAAATACGACCACGCTGCATAGCTGTCAGGACTTCTTCAAAGCTGTTGACTTTTGCTTCACGTTTCAAACTTGTAAAAAAGCCGCCTTCTATACGCCTGAAAGTTGGGAAGAAAACAGATGCTCCTGAAACTTTAAGGATTTCTCTGTTAAGGAATTGGTAAAACATTTTTTCACCATATTCTTCCAGAGACATGGTTTCTTTTATTTCTCCTTGCCCAACATTCCAAGCTATTGATATGACTTTTTCGTCAGCTTTTATTTTCAAAGAGAAATTACTCGTTTCAATTTCCACTTTATCAAAAACAGTATCTTTCACAAAATTGATATCAGGAATAACTCTTTCGATGTTTCCGCTTATCAGATACCATATCAATTTTAACACAGTAGTTTTCCCCGATCCGTTTTTACCGGTTAAAATATTAATATCTTCATCAAAATTCAGGTCAAAATCTGATTTTTTATTTTGATATAAACCTGATAATTTGAAACGCCTGATAGTCATATTCTGCTCTTTACAAAATTAGCTGTTTGCAATAAAATTATACTTTACTCGTTTATCCGCGTTCATCCGCGGTTTGTGAAAGCTGTTTTCCCGGGGAAAAATCCCGGAAAACTTTTGGCCGGGTACTGGGGTGATGAATCTGTTGTTGATGCTCTCAGAAAGCTGATCCCGCTTTTGTTCCGGTCATTTTATAACAGACTGATTTTTAAGTTAAAAAAAATAGGCGGAACAAAAAACGGGATCACAATTGGAACTCTGTTTGTGACATTTTCATCAGCCCCAGCCGGGTACTTATACCTTTTGAACTGTCTGTTTGCCAAACCGAATATTTTTGCCTGAGCCATTTCCATTATATAATCCCAGACAAAGGTGCTCGCATTCAGGATTTCTATGCCGATCAGCTCGCCGTCTCCGTTTATTTTGGCAGTGATGTTCGGACTTATTTCCAAACTTCCCGCCTCCCTTTCGTTGGAAATGACAAAGTGCAGAACGTCATCATATTCAAAGTATTTTATTTCTGATTTGTTCATTGCGAACCGTCCTGTTTTTATTCGGAATGTTATCTGCTGCCGTGTCACTGCATGAACATGTCTGCCGGCGATCATCCGGTCTGTCACAGTATCGAAGTATCTCTCACCCGAATATCTCAGTATTTCCTCAATTTTCCCGATGTCAAATTTTCTTGATTCGGCCCTGTGTCTTATGTACTCAGACCAGATACATACAATTTTTTTAAAATATACCCGATTTTCCAGAAAATCAACCCTTAATTTCTGACAGGTGATTTATTTCAGTAAAAAATTGATATGGTGAAATCATGGAAAATAATCTGTTCTGAAGCACAGTGGTGCAACGAAGCGAAATAACACCAGATATCCACCATTGGAGATGGTGGGTTTCGTTGCACCCACATTTTAGATATAAATGCACAGGAAGGTTATTTTTTCTTACACACAGGATTGAAAAAAGGTGGCCAAAAAATACAAGAAGGAAAATCAGCAGTTTACCGGAAAAATCCGGACTTTTTTTTCAGGATCAGGCTGAGTCCCCGGGGCAATTCCTCAATAATGGGAGATGGCTGTTCCCTTGTTTTCAGGTCAATGACAAATCTGAGTCTGTCTGTCTGCTCACCGACCCTGATCATTCGGATCACATCATTTTTCACTGCCACAGACGATTTTCCTGAATTTTTCCACTTTCCTGAAAGATCAATCACCAGCCTTAACGGTCTGTCCAAAAAAAACAGGTGGTATTTCTTTATGGGAACACTGGCGGCAATAACCACCCTGAGCACATCTTCCACTTTTTCCAGATCAACATCATTTATTATAAGAATGTGGGCCGATGGATCATCCCCTTTCACAACCTTTTTTTCAACCGGACGATCAGACAGTCCCGGTCCGGACGCGGGATCATCGTCCCCATTTACAACATGAAACCCTTTCAGCCAGATTCGGCCCGCGTGTGCGGAGGCAACTCCCATCACTTCCGCAACAAAAAACAGGAAACCGGATATCAGGAGCAGGCTTCCCAAGCTTGCAACCTTTTGGAAGCCTTTTGATCCTGTTATCATTTGGTTATGGTCAGTATAAGTCCGTCAGGTGATTCCTCGACAATGGGAACCGGTGTTCTTTTACCCTTTAAATCTATGACCAGCCTGATTTTGTCAGAATGCTCACCAACTCTTATTCTTTTGACCATATCACTTTTCACTGTTACGGCCGACCTTCCTGAATATTTCCATTTCCCCAACATATCCAGCACTATTTTCGGAGGCGGAGCCAATGTAAAGCTTTTGTATTCCCGAATGGGGCCGTCAGACAGAATGGACAGTTTGAACTTTCCTTCCGAAGTCTGAGGCTTAAAACCTTTCAATATCCGGGATTTCTTATGCTTCACTGAAGGTTTTTTTGCATCAGCCTTTGATATTGCGGGCTTTTTTGTAACAGGCTGTGGCACCGTAAGTTCTGCTGCCAGATCATTCACACGACCTTTGACCGGATCTTCAGGCGGCTCTGATTTCTTCTTTTTCCCGGTCAGATTGTATGGATCATCCTTCATAACTGTCTCTGGTTTGTCCGCTACAAGAGGTTTTTCTTCCAATGGGGGAAGAGGCTGTTCAACAGGAGCTTTTTCCGGCTTGTCAACAACATGTCTTTCCACAGGCGGCTTCTTGATGGGACGCACAAGAGGCCGATGTTTCTGCTGATCCGGCTGGGGAGTTTCCCGAGTGAAAAACCACACCCCTCCCCCGATAAGAAGCAGGATGGCTGTAGCCACTGCCAGCTTGGATGCAAGGCTTTTCAGAGGATTATCAAATTTCCAGAAACGAGTCCAGCACTCCTTGCAACGATAAGGAACGCGTGGGAAAAAGTATTGGAATACTTTTTCCATACCCCGTCTGTGTGAACTGGTTACGTTTTCACTTCCGCATTTTGGGCATTGCATAACAATCTCTCCACTATAAAAAAATTATTGTAATGATTTTTCAACTCTTTTCAAAGCAATACGCTGTTTGTAAGCAGATTACGATATAATCATTAAAATTTCAACTGGTTTTTTCCCTGACCGAATTTATAAACCCTTCCGAAGGATTTCGCCCTTATAGAACAACTGCAGATATAAATCAATGGGGTAGAGAGAGTAATTATGAATTATGAATTATGAATTATGAATTATGAATTATGAATTATGAATTATGATTTTTATTTGATGGAACCGGGGGATTTGGCAATCCCCCGGGAGCATCATTGCCGAATTATGATTTTTATTTGATGGAACCGGGGGACTTGGCAATCCCCCGGGAGCATCAGAATTATGAATTATAATTTGATGGAACCGGGGGATTTGGCAATCCCCGGGAGCATCATCGGGAGCATCATCAGGTACGCGCTAAATCGGCCAGACGCTGGGACAGCTTTTTGATCCTGCCTTCCATTGCCATTTTATTTTTATTTGCGTTACCGGAAACCTCAATCTCACTTTTTCCTTTTTTTTCAGAAATTTCAATGCAAATTTTTTGGTGGGACATGAAAAATGCCACAAAAAAACCGATAATCATTATCACAAACCCTGCATAAACGACCAGAACTCCCGGGTCTTTTGTTACCTGAAGACCTGTATAATGCCGTTTATGATAATCTGTGACAGAAACAATAAAATCGCCCTTTCTCATCGCGTCAAACTTGGGATAGCGAAAGGGAATGACAATTTCAAGCGGATCCTTTTCATCCTGCGTCAGAGTCCCGACAAAGCATTCCCCGATATTATGGCCCATGAAATTATAAGAATCGCTGAAATCCCTGACAACAAAACTTCCCATATCTTCCGGAATATCAAAAGGCTGCCCCACAGAGGCCTTTTGGGTATAAACCATTCCTGTTGCCTTGCTTGTAAAATTCAATGTGATATCTGCCGGAGGAAGCGTTCCGTAGCTGGACTGAAATATATTGATCCCCTTATACCTGAGCGGATCATTCACAATAATATCCTTTTTTAAAACAGGATGTTCCTTCTCAATAAGTGTCAGGGTGGAGCGATATTCTTTGGGCGCACCGGAATCATAAAAGCTTACATCAAAATCATCACAGCGGATCTGAAAATCCAACTGATGTATTTCATTGCCCTTTTTCAGCCGGATATGATCGGTCATTTCACCCTCCGGGATATTGACAAATCCCTCAAAGCCGAAGATTGAGCCGATCAGACCACCCAACAAAAGCAAAACAACGCTGATATGCACAATATAAACCCCCAGACGGGTCCATCGCCCTTTTTCGGCAAAAATACAAAATCCATTGTCAGTTTTTTCAACCGTACTGTATCCGAAGTTTTTGGAAATAAAGGGTTCATAGACATTCTTCAACTGTTCGGGGGATTTCTCAGCAACAAGCATTTCCTTGTGGGAAATCTTTCTGAAACTTGAAAGAACAAAAGAAGGTGTTTTGACAAAAATGACTTTCCATGTTGCAGAAAGCCGATCTGTTGAACAGACAACAATATTGATGGTCAGGATCAGAATCAGAAACCGGAACCACCAGGAACGGTACATGTCAAAAATATCAAGCAGGTTAAAAAGGTTATAAAGAAAGTTCCCATATCTGTGAATATAATCAGCAGGACTTCCGTTCTGGGGAATGACAGTTCCCACCGCGGAAGTGGCTGCAAGCAGCATCAGAACAATGACTGTCAACTTGACAGAGGTAAAAAAATTCCATAATCCGTCAAAATAAACGGAAGGTGTTTCTGCCTTTTTCATCCTTTATTATTATTTCCTTTCTTCTTAGTGAAATTTCAGGGACTGGTTCAGTTCAACTGCCGTTTTTCAGACAGACCCGGGCGATTTTCCTGAAAAATCCCATTGAACTGAATCAGTGCCAAATTTTAAGTGTTCAAAGTAGCATCAGCCAACGCTGAACACGTTTTCCATATTGTGCAGGAGTGAAACAGAAATTATGTGTATCAAACTCTTTTGCTAAATAAAATAAAAAAATACACTTGACAACAATAAAAACGTAATAATTATTTTGTTCAATTGCAGTGAAGTGATTCTTATGAATTTTTTATTCAGGGAATAAAAGCTCTGAAAGACAGATTTGATACAGACCTGACAGTGGTAAGTTATAATAACATGCTGAAATTGCTGATTCTGGTATTTCCCGGATCTATGTTCCCATCGAATAATTTCAGCGTGCTGTCAAAATATGAAATTTGTTGAGACAGAAATCTCAGCCGTCTGCCATATAATCAGCAGATTGAAACCTTCTGACTAATCTGAAAAAAGTTTGCAGATCCGCTTTCAGGCGGTTCCTGATCTGCCTGAATCATGGACTGAAAACTGATTTTTCAATGTTTTCTTAACAAAGAAGAAAGGGAGTTTGTATTGCATAAGATCGAAGTGAAAAACATCACAAAATATTTCGGCGCAAAAAAAGCTGTGGATGATATCACCTTTACTGTTGAAAAAGGTGAGATACTCGGCTTTTTAGGCCCCAACGGCGCCGGCAAATCAACCACCATGCGGATGATTACCGGCTTTATCCCACCTTCAGACGGCACTGCTGTCATCGGCGGTTCTGATATCATTGAAGATTCAATTGCTGCCAGGGAAAAAATCGGATACCTGCCTGAAAACGCGCCGGTCTATCCGGACATGACAGTCGTCGGCTATCTGGATTTCTGCTCTGAAATCAGAGGTTTTTCAGGTGGGGAGCGCAAAAAAAAAGTGGAGGAGACCATCGAAAAATGCTTTCTGACAGAAGTGAAATATCAGACCATCGGCACCCTTTCAAAGGGGTTCAGACAGAGGGTGTGTTTTGCCCAGAGCATTATCCATGACCCCGAATATCTGATACTTGATGAGCCCACAGACGGGCTTGACCCCAACCAGAAACATGAAGTCAGGCTGATGATCCGCAGAATGAGCGCGGAAAAGGTCATAATCCTTTCCACCCATATTCTGGAAGAAATGGACGCGGTCTGCAACCGGGCCATTATCATTGCAAACGGTAAAATTGTGTCTGACAGCACCCCCTCTGATCTCAGGGCAAAATCACCTGTCCATGGAGCAGTATCTCTAACCCTCCGGGGCACTGACCCGGAAAAATTCCTTTCCTTTGTTCAGGAAATAAACGGCGTCAAAACTGCAAAACTCATCAAAAAGGACACAGATGCGTTCAAAGTCCGGATATTCCCTGAAAATAAAGACACCCCCATTGCAGACAGAATCATATCCGGGGTGTCCGAAAATAAATATGAGCTGAAATCCGTATTTGTGGAACAGGGTCGGCTGGATGAAGTTTTCCGGACCATCACCACCAGCGATCAGTAATTGTGAATTGTGAATTATAAACTGTAACGGACATAAATATGAAATCTTTTAATAATGTAGGAGCGATATTCAAAAGGGAAATTGCCGGTTATTTCGGATCACCGGTGGCTTATGTTTTCATTGTGATATTCCTGGTTCTGCTGGGATTTTTCACCTTTTATATCAGCCGTTTTTTCGAGGTCGGTCAGGCAGACCTCAGAAATTTTTTTGAATGGCATCCGTGGATATTCCTGTTTCTTATCCCCGCGGTGGCCATGCGGCTGTGGTCAGAGGAAAGGCGCATGGGAACCATAGAGCTGATTCTGACCTTCCCCATTACCCTGGCTGAAGCGATCCTTGGCAAATTTCTGGCAGCATGGGCCTTTATCGGCATTGCCCTGTTTCTGACATTTCCCATGGTGATAACAGTGACATATCTTGGGTCGCCCGACATCGGACCTGTTTTCTGCGCTTATCTGGGGAGTTTTTTATCTGCCGGCGCGTTTCTGAGCGTGGGAATTATGACGTCCTCGTTTACACGGAGCCAGGTGATCAGTTTTATCCTGTCGGTGATTATATGCCTGTTCTTTATTCTGGCAGGTTATCCCCCGGTGACCGATGTGATGGCCGGATGGGCACCGAACTGGATGCTTGATCTGATTTCCAATCTGGGCTTTCTTTCCCACTCAATTTCCATAGAAAGAGGCGTACTTGATTTCAGAGACCTGTTATACTATTTTTCGGTTATATTCTTTATGCTCTTTGTCAATGGCATTGTGATACAAAACCGAAAAGCGTCTTAGCCAGGCTTGTATGTCATTGGCTGAACAGCTTTTGGTTTACGGCTTATGACATACGGCAATTAGCCAATAAAATGACAAAAATGGAGGTAAGAAAATATGTCTGATGAGAAAAAAGCCAAAAAATCTGCCATAGGCAGCAAATCACTTTTTTCAGCAGGCGGGTTGGTTCTGGTTCTGTTCATACTTATTCTTGTAAACATCATCTTTTCCCGCGTGAACCTGCGGTGGGACAGCACAGATGATAAACTGTATTCCCTTTCCGAGGGGACCCGGAAGATTCTGTCCAATCTGGAAGAAGATGTGAGCCTGAAGGTGTTTTATACCAAAGACAGCGTCAACACTCCTGTCCATATCAAAACATACTCTCAGCGGCTGCTTGATTTCCTTTCTGAGTATGAATACTACAGCAGGGGCAAGGTTTCCGTTGAAGTGTATGATGTTGAGACAGATTCGGATGAGGAAGACTGGGCCCGCAGTTACGGCATTGAACCTGTCAATCTTCCCAGCGGTGAAAGAATATATTTCGGGCTTGTGGCAATGGCCGCGGATCAGGAGGAAACCATCAAAATGATTGATCCGTCCAGGGAAACCCAGCTCGAATATGATATGACGCGGATAATCTCAAAAGTGCAGTCCCCGGAAAAGCAGAAGCTCGGTATTATCAGCAGTCTTCAGATCTTTGGCACACCCCCCGCGTTTAATATGCAGAGTCCGTCCCGGGGAATGGAACCGTGGATGTTTGTGACAGAACTGAAAAAAACATACAATGTGGAAGAAATAAACACGACTTCCGGAAGTATCGGTGATGATATTGATCTGCTTCTCATTCTTCATCCCAAAAACCTGAGCGAAAAACTCAGATACGCGGTTGACCAGTATGTTCTGAAGGGCGGCAATGCCATTGTGTTTGTTGATCCTTTTGCAGTGTCCGACAGTTCTCCCAACCCTCAGGGGATGCCCAGTTCATCTTCTTTGAAAAAACTGTTTGCCGCATGGGGCGTTGAAATGGACGCGACCAAAGTCGTGGTGGATTTTGACTATACCACCAAACTCAGGAATCAGAATAATCAGCCGGAAGACAGTCCCCTGTGGCTGTCCATAAAGTCGGGGTCTTTCAATGCTGATGATATTGCAACGGCAAAGCTTGAGAGCATACTTCTGCCAGTTGCCGGCGCGATTAAAAAGATTCCGGACAGTGAGTCTGAGTATAAGTCTCTGATGAAATCCAGCAGCAATTCATCGCTGACAGAGAGTTTCAAAGTCCGGTTCGGGGCCAGTATGCTGCGCCGGGATTTCAAACCGTCAATTGATCAGTACGATCTCGCGGTAAGGGTACGGGGAAAATTCAAAACCGCCTTTCCTGATGGCAAGCCGAAAGACAAAGATGCAAAGGACAAGTCCGACAAAAAGGATGAATCTGAAGCAGCACACCTCGCAGAAGGGAAAGAAGATGCTGTGATCGTCATTATTTCCGACGCGGATATGCTTTTTGACAGTTATTATGTGAGCAAACAGAATTTCCTGGGCATCAATCTTTCAAGAATGTTTAATGACAATCTCAATTTTCTGCTGAACACGACTGAAGTGCTGACAGGGAGTGAGGAACTGATCAGCATCCGGTCCAGAGGAAAATTTGAAAGGCCGTTTGTCAAAGTTCAGGAGCTT